>FWPU01007286.1_pt1 | contig 20609 bp, 17 predicted proteins | sample 2228361 | NCBI WGS metagenome assembly FWPU01 (sample SAMEA103939777, study PRJEB20133) | metagenome
TGGAGCTGTTCGGCATGCCTGAGCAAGCGGGGACGCTTGCTCTACGGAGCCGCAGCGTAAGCGTGCGGTAGCGTAAGCGTGCGGCTTGTGCGGAATTGCTGGACCTGTTCGGCATGCCTGAGCAAGCGGGGACGCTTGCTCTACGGAGCGGAAGGGTGCCGCCGTAGCACAAGCGTCCTTTTTCTTTAGGTGCTCATCATTCTTGCAGGCCGCGCCATTTCCCCCGCTCCGTGTGATTCACTCGTAGTAAACACGCGGCGCCTTGGGGCAACAGCCGGGCGACGGTTGGGAGGTGCCCCGTGCGTGCCAATATGCGCGGCGGCTTCATTGGCTCGGCATCATCGGTACGAGCACGACGAGGCCTCGATTTGCCAGTCGCGTCTCAGGCGCTTGCCTAACGCAAGGGGGTGTTCCAGCCGCTAGCTCGGCATGTGTCCTAGATGTCCATGCCTTGCTGAGGCCGAACAAGGCTGCTGCTAAGCGTCGCCCAATGTGAGATGGAGGCGCAAGCGCTGCACGCTGCAAAACAGCCCGTTTGCGCCGGAAAAAGTGCGCCTGATCGCCCCAAAAAGCAGGCTGCTCTATGCAACTAGATGGTTCATGCGCCCTCTGGGGCCGTCCAGATCGCCTTGCGGCAACGCAGTTACATTCGCTTTCAGGCGTGTAACGCTCGCCTGGAGAGGACCTGCACCTCTCGAACCCGACACACTTCCAAACGCAGTAGGCTTGCTGAGAGAAGCCGGGAACGCCCCCTCGGTTTGGGCGTCTCTAATCCCCCTGCTTCTCTTGCTAGGGGGAGGGGCGGCGGGCGGCGACGCGTTTTTGCGCGCGTGCCTGGGCCACGAGCCGGTCGCGAATGGCCATTAGTTCGGGCGTATGAGCGGGCCGGCTGCGCGCGGTGCGGAGCTGTTCTTCGGCCACCTCGGCATCGAGTTCTTCTGCCGGCAAAGCTCGGTTGGTGAGGATCGTGATGGTGTCGGCCGCCACCTGGACGAAACCGCCATCGACGTAGTAGCGGCGGGTGCGGCCCGCGGCGGTCACGCGCATTTCTCCGTACCCCAGGCGGCCGATGAGCGGGCTGTGCTTGGGGGCGATACCCAGCTCGCCGTCGTAGAGTGGGAGGGCCACAAACTCAGCCGCTTCGTCGAGCACCGTGGCCTCGGGCGTGACCACAATGCAGCGCATGGCTTGGTCGCGAGAAAGGAGTGCGGGTTCTGCCATGGTACCTTGGGGTTAGCGGTTCATCTTGCGGGCCTGTTCCTCGGCCTGCTCGATGGGGCCTACATACATGAAGGCGGCTTCGGGGAGGTGGTCCCACTTGCCGTCGCAGATCTCTTCGAAGCTGCGAATGGTATCGTCCAGCTTGGTGATCTCGCCGGGCTTGCCCGTGAAGGCCTCGGCCACGAGGAACGGCTGCGAGAGGAACCGCTCGATACGCCGGGCGCGATGCACAATAAGTTTGTCTTGTTCCGAGAGTTCGTCCACCCCCAGAATGGCGATGATATCTTGCAGCTCGCGGTAGCGTTGCAACGTACGTTGCACGCGGCGGGCCACCGCATAGTGGCGGGCGCCCACGTACTGCGGATCGAGAATCCGGCTGGATGAGGCCAGCGGATCCACGGCGGGGTAGATCCCCTTCTCGCTGATGGAACGCTCGAGGTAAATGAATGCGTCCAAGTTGCCGAAGGCCGTGGCGGGTGCCGGGTCGGTGGGGTCGTCTGCCGGCACGTACACAGCCTGCACCGAGGTGATGGCCCCTTTCACCGTTGAAGCGATCCGTTCTTGCAAGGCGCCCATTTCGGTGGCCAGTGTGGGCTGGTAGCCCACGGCAGAGGGCATGCGGCCCAGCAGGGCGGAGACCTCGCTTCCCGCCTGCGAGAAGCGGAAGATGTTATCGATGAACAGCAGCGTGTCGGCCCCCGTCATGTCGCGGAAGTACTCGGCCATGGTCAGGGCAGAGAGGGCCACGCGCAAGCGGGCGCCCGGCGGTTCGTTCATCTGGCCGAAGACCATGCAGGTCTGTTCGATGACGTGCCGTCCTGTATCGCCGATTTTGGCTTCCTGCATTTCGAGCCACAGGTCGGTGCCCTCGCGCGTGCGTTCGCCCACGCCGGCGAACACCGAGTATCCGCCGTGCGCGCTGGCGATGCGGGCGATCAGCTCGGTGAGAATCACGGTCTTTCCCAGCCCGGCTCCGCCGAATAGGCCGGCCTTGCCGCCGCGGACGAAGGGCGTGAGCAGATCGATCACCTTGATGCCTGTCTCGAACAGCTCGGTCTTGGTGGAAAGCTCTGTCACCTTGGGCGGATCGCGGTGGATGGGCCAGTATTCCTTGGCCTCCACCGGTCCGCGGCCGTCGATAGGCTCGCCGATCAGGTTGAACACCCGACCCAGCGTCTCCTTACCTACGGGCACGCGCACGGGACCTCCGGTGTCTTGGCACTCCTGGCCGCGCATGAGGCCGTCTGTGCTGCCCAGGGCCACGCAACGGACGCGGCCGCCGCCCAGGTGCTGCTGCACTTCGCCAGTGAGGCGGATGGTAATGCCCTTGTGTTCTCCTTCTACACGGATGGCATTGTACAGTGCGGGCAGGCGGTCTTCTGAGAACTCTGCGTCGAACGTGGAGCCGATCACTTGCGTGATGCGGCCGATGTTGGGCTTTTGCGTGCTGGCGGTGATCATCGTGGCTATCCTTTGAGCGCTTCGGCACCGCCCAGGACCTCGAGGATCTCGGACGTGATCTGAGACTGGCGGGCGCGGTTGTAGGTCATCGAGATTTGGCGGATGAGCTTGGTGGCATTCTCGGTGGCGCTTTTCATGGCGACCATGCGTGCGATCTGCTCGCTGACGGCCGCGTCGAGAAAGCACTTGAAAAGTTTGACCTTGAAGCTGGCGGGCACGACCTCTTCCAGGATGCTCTCTGCCGAGGGGAGGAACTCGTATTGAGACTCGCCGTGCAGCTCTTCTCCTTCGGCCCCGGCCAGGGACTCCAGGGGTAAGAGGGTTTCGACCGTGGCCACCTGCTTGCCAATTCCCTCGAAGCGGGTATAGGCGACGTCGAGGCGGTCCAACTGGCCGAGGGCGTAGGCATCGAGGTAGCGGTTGGCGAGCAGTTCCACCTCGGCGAAGGCGGGCTTATCTTCGAAGTGGGTGAAGCTCTGCTGCACGGCCTGTTTGCGGTAGCGGAAGAAGGCCAGGCCTCGCTTGCCGGAGACTTCGAGCGCGACCTGCGGCACGGCGGCTTGCAGCTCGTTGAGCCTGGCGAGTGCTGCACGCTGCACGTTGCCGTTGTAGCCGCCGCACAGGCCGCGATTCGCCGTAAGCACCAGCAGCGTGGCCGTGCGCGTCTCGCTGCGCCCGGCCAGGAGCGGGTGGCTCACCTCAAGGCCGCTGCGTGCCAGGTCTGCCACCAGGGCGGTCATGCGGCGCGTGTAGGCAGTGGCCGCATGGGCACGATCCATGGCACGCTTGAACCGCGCCGTTGCGATCAGCTCCATGGTCCGCGTGATCTTGCGGATGTTCCGGATCGATTTGCGCCGCTTATCGAGCGCGCGTGCCTTGGCCATGACCTACACCTGTATGCCGGCAGCCGGCTGCTTGACCGCAAACTGCGCCTGGAACTCGACAATCGCGGCTTGCAGCGCCTGCTCGGTCTCCTCATCCAGGCGGCCGGTCTGCACGATCTTGTTGCGAATCTCCGGCTTCTGCTCGCGCATGAACTGCAAGAAGTCCTGTTCCCACTCGGCCACGCGTTCGCGGGGGATCTTGTCCAGATGGCCGCGGGTGCCGGCGTAGATGCTCATCACCTGGTCCGCCACGTGCATGGGCTGGTACTGGCCTTGCTTTAAGAGTTCCGTCATGCGGTAGCCGCGGTCAAGGCGTGCCTGGGTGGCGGCGTCCAGATCGGTGCCGAGCTGGGCAAACGCCTCCAGTTCGCGGAAGGCGGCCAGGTCCAGCCGCAGTCCGCCCGCCACCCGCTTCATCGCCTGGATCTGCGCCGCACCCCCCACGCGCGAAACCGAGATCCCCACGTTCATCGCCGGACGCTGCCCGGCAAAGAACAGATCCGGCTGAAGATAAATCTGCCCGTCCGTAATCGAGATCACGTTGGTGGGAATGTATGCCGAAACCTCCCCCTCGAGCGTCTCGATGATCGGCAGCGAGGTCAGCGAGCCGCCCCCCATGGCATCGCTCAGCTTGGCCGAACGCTCCAGCAAGCGGCTGTGGCAGTAGAACACGTCTCCCGGATAGGCCTCACGCCCGGGAGGACGACGCATCAGCAGCGAAAGCTGCCGGTAGGCCACAGCCTGCTTCGAAAGATCGTCGTACACGATCAGCGCGTGCTGCCCCTTGTACATGAAGTATTCGGCCATGGCCGTGCCCGAATAGGGGGCAATGTATTGCAGCGGCGCAGGAGAACTGGCCCCAGACACCACCACCGTCGTGTAGTCCATGGCGCCGTAGCGGCGCAGGGCGTCGATCACGCCGGCCACCGTCGACTCTTTCTGCCCGATGGCCACGTAGAAACACTTCACCCCGCTCTCGCGCTGGTTGATGATCGTGTCGATGCAGATGGCCGTCTTGCCTGTCTTGCGGTCGCCGATGATCAGCTCGCGCTGCCCGCGGCCGATGGGCGTCATCGAATCGATGGCCTTGATGCCCGTTTGCAGCGGCTCCCGCACAGGCTGACGCAGGGCCACGCCCGGCGCAATGAACTCCACCGGCCGCCGCTCCGCCGTGACGATCGGCCCCTTGCCGTCCAACGGGTTGCCCAACGGGTCGACAACGCGCCCGATCACGGCATCTCCTACCGGCACGCTGAGCAATTGGCCGGTGCTGCGCACCTCGTCGCCCTCGTTGATCGACAGGTAGTCGCCCAGGATGATGATGCCAACCGACTGTTCTTCCAAGTTGAACGCCAGGCCGGTGACGCCGTTGGGGAACGTCACCATTTCGCCGGACATCACGCCGGACAGGCCGTACACGCGGGCAATGCCGTCTCCCACCTCTAGCACGCGGCCTACCTCGCGCACGTCGATCTGCGCCTGGTAGTGCTCAATCTCCGCTTGCAGAACGGAAGCGATCTCGCCGGCTTTGAATCTCATGGACACTCCTCTGGATCATTTGTGTGCGGACTTGATTCAAGCGGGCTGCAACCGAGCCGTCATACACCGTGTCGCCGATTCGCAACACCACGCCCCCAATCAGCTCGGGACGGACGATGGGGACCAAGTGCGGTTCGCCCCCGGTCATCTCCCGCAGCCGCTCGGCCAGACGGCCGGCCAGCCCCTCTTCTAGCGGCGCCGCCGTGGCCACCTCTACAGGGACGCGGCCGCGCAGCTCGTCGTACAATTGGCGTGCCGCACGGCGGATGGCCCTGAGCAGACGCAGCCGCCCGTGGCGGGCCGTCACCTTTAAAAAGTTCATCAAAAGATCGCTAATCCTGCCCCTCAATGTGCGGTCGAGAATACCCAACTTCTCGTCCGCTGCGATCACATCTGAGACCAGCACCGCCTCGAACTCGGGATAGGGGTCGAGTACATCCTCCACGAGGCGGTCTAGCTCTTCCAGTACGTCTTCGCTCTGGCCTGCCTTCTCTGCGGCACCCAAGAGAGCGCGTGCATACACTCCTGCCACCTGAGCCGCGCCCGGATCGAATTGCTCCCGCCGGTCCTCTGCCATAAGGTCAGTTCCTGCTGGGTGCGCGGTTGGGGAAGCTGCGGAGCGCCTCTTCGATCAGGCGGGCATGATCGGCAGGGTTGAGCTGCGCGCGGATGATCTTGCCCGCCAAGTCGACGGCCAGATCGGCACTAGCGCGGCCCAGCTCTTCGAGCGCGGCAGCCGTGGCCGTCTCGATCTCCCGGCGTGCCCGTGCCAGCTCCGCCTCGGCGTCTTGGCGCGCCTTGGCCAGAATCTCCTGCTGGGTATGCTGGGCGTCTCGGCGCGCCTCGTCCAAGATAGCGCGTACCTCGGCCTGGGCCTGGTTCAGCCGCTCTTGGTATTGGGCCAAGAGGCCGCGGGCCTCTTCGTTGGTGCGCTGGGCTGCTTCGATCTGCTCTGCGATTCGGCGCTCTCGAGCATCGAGTGCCTGAGAGATAGGCCCCCAGGCGAATTTATAGAGCACGGCCAGCAGCACCAAAAAGACAACCAGGGTCCAGAGGGCCAAGTCTTCTCGCCAACCGAGGAGGTGGGTGAGTTGCTCGGTGGGGCCGCCCTTTGCGGCGCCATGGCCGTGGCCGCCCTTTGCATCCTCGTCCGCCGGCGCCTCGGCTGGTGCGGCTTGGGCGTGCTCATCCTCGGCTGGTGCTTCGGCGCGGGCAGATGCAAGGATGGTGCCGCCGATGAATAAAGCCCACCCTACCGCAACGATGGTGCGCCACATGGCTAGGTTACCTGTGCCGAGGGAACGCCGGCTAGTCCTTGAGAATGCACACGATGAGACCGAAGAACGTAGCGCCCTCGATGAGTGCGGCGGAGATGATCATGGCTGTCTGTACGCGTCCGGCCACCTCGGGCTGGCGGGCCATGCTTTCCACGGCGCTCGCCCCAATGCGGCCGATGCCGAACCCGGCGCCCAAGATAATCAGCCCGGTACCCAGGGCTGCTCCCAGGAAAATGCTGAACCCCTGGCCCTGCTGACTGGCGGTGCCAGGGGCCTGCGCCATCGCAGGAGCAGCGGCGGCCATGATCACCATGAATGCCAGTGCCAGCACGTTCAACCATCGATTCACAGGTCAGGTCTCCTTCTAGGTAAGTGGTTTAGCCCGGTTGTAGCCGTTTTCAATGCGGATGTACCGCCATGCCAATAAACAGGGCGGAGAGAAACGTGAAAATGTACGCCTGGAGAAAGGCGACGAATAGCTCCAGCAAGCTGAGCAACGTCGCCCCCACAATACTGGCCGGCATCACCCCGTACCACAATAGGCTCTGCGCCGTGGCCCCGATGAAGGCCACCAGCACGGCCAGCACCAGGTGGCCGGCGAACATATTCGCCACCAAACGCACAGACAACACAAAGTGCTTCACCAGCAGCCCGAACAGCTCGATGCCGAAGATCATCGGCTTGAGCGGCACGGCCAATGCCAGCGGCAGATCCATGTGGGGCACCAGCGATCCCCAAAAATGCACCGGCCCCAGCTTTGCCATTCCCGATCCCACCACCACCAGAAATGTGCCAAAGGCCAGGGCCGCCGTGACCCCAATCGCACCCGTGGGACTGCCCAGCCACGGAATCATCCCCAGCAGATTGCAGGTGAGGATGAAGAAGAACAGCGTCCACAAAAATGGCAAGAACTTGTCGCCATCGTGATGCCCGATCGCCGGACGCGCTACCTCGTCTCGGATAAATAACAGCACCGCCTCGAAAAAGTTCCACAGCCGGCCCCGCGGACGATCTGTCACCGCCGCACGCCGCGCAAGCCGAATCGCTATCGCCGCCACAATGACCGCGGCCACCACCTCCAGCACCATGAACTTCGAGATCACAAAGCCCGAGGTGTGCGTGCCCCCGTGCGGAAAATACGTCACGGTGCCGAACGGTTGAGGAATCTCCCACCGCCCATCCGCAGCCAGAAAGTGCGGCACCTCGAAGTGATAGGCGTCCTGCACGTGGCCCAGCAAATGTTCTTGGTCGAGCGCTCCGGCCATGCGAAACCCTCAATCGCCTATCTGCGTGCCGGCTGCCTGCGTCCTGCCCACCGCCGGCAGCGAAAACAGCGTCTCGACCAGCAACGTCAGTGGGTACAACGCGGCCAGGTAGTAGAGCAGCCCTGCTTCGGCCAGCCATCCGCCGCGGGAGTGCACGACCAGCGCGCAAGCGAGTGGTACCGCGAGCCTGATGGCCATGCCTCCCAGCCACCCCGCAAGCAGGTACGGGCCGCGCAAGAACTCGGCCATCCCCAACGAGATCAACGCAGGCAGCCAACAAACCACCGCTGCTGCCAAGGACGCGCCCACTCCGTCCCAACCCGAGGCGCACCACGCCACCGGTGCCACGACCAGCCACATTACCGCTACCGCAGCGCTAAACAGCAGGGCACGCGCAGGGAAGCGCAGGTCACGCAACCTGGCCGAGAGATGCGCTGCTTCGGGTATGTCGGTCACTCCTTGTCCCTTCCGCCTGGTGCGTCGTGCGGTTCTTCGCCCTGCATGCGATTTGCCTGCGACGCCATCTGCAACAAGTGCCACACGCCCAAGACCATCCCAATTCCAAAACCGATCAAAGCGAAAACAAACCGCGTGCCCAGCAGGTGGTCCACCCCCAGGCCCAAGGCTGCGGGGAGGGCCATCTCCAGCAACACGGTGGTCATGCGGCTGACCCACTGGGCCGCCGCAACCAAAGGGGGGAGATCCTCGGGTGGGCGCCTTGAATTGCTCAAAGGTGTTAAAGTGGGCTAATGTAGTCGGGCTAGAAGGGGGTGTCAACCGACTTCGTTCATTTTTTCACAAAGTCGGCTCGTGATCCATAAACCCCTATCGAAATGTGGCTTAGAGACGGCGGGCCACCGGCCACTCTGCCCAAACTGGGCCGGCTGTGCGGGCCCTCCATCCCATCTGATCTTACCCATTTTCTCAGTAAGACTTACGTCGCCCATTGCACCGCGAGGTCAAATGGCGCGCTCTTCTACGTCAGCTACAAGATCTGTTGCCGGGTGCGTTGCGTAGTGCGTTCAAACCAGTTACACTAGAGGTTGGCCGGTAAGCGGCCCGGCGGCTTGCAACTGCCGGGACGCGGCCAGCAGGGCAGGCGCCGTTGGTGCGGCCCCCCCTAAAAGGGGGCAAGTATCGCTGGCGGCCGGCCAAGGTCGGGCCTCAGGGGCAAAGGCAGAGGACCGAGATTGTGGCGTCATGGACGACGCGCCAAGTGCGGCGGCGCGGCTGCCAGAAGTTTGGCAGGGCGTGCCAACGCGGGAGAGACGTCGTCCAATGACTGCCAGTACCCTCAGTACCTATTCCCAGCACGAGCTTGCGCGCCTGGCCAAGAAGTACGGCGTGGCCGGTTGGCACGCCATGCGCAAAGAAGAATTGGTCAAGGCTCTGCTGAAGGCAACTCGCCCACCAAGTGGTGCCCCAGCACGCCGTCGTGCCGCCGACACCCGCTCCCAGACCAAGACCCGTGCCCGGCCGAGCACCGCAGCCAGCAGCGGCCCTCGTCCGGTACGCCGCAGTCGAGCGAAGGCAAGCGCGGGGCCGGCTCGTAAGAGCGTGGGTAAGGTGCATGCCGCCTCTTCCCAGCGTTCGGCCACCGCTGGAAAACAGGCCAAGGCTGCTGCTAAGCCGAAGGCGGGGAGCGCCAGCCGCTCTGTATCGACGATTCAGCCGACCAAGGCGGCCGCTGCGAAGCGAAATGGCGCGGTTGCCGCCCGCGCCACGGCTGCCGCTCGTAATAAAAATGGTGCCGTGCGCCACAAAAAGGCTGGCCGCCGTGCCTCAAACGCCGCATCCGATCGACTGGTGCGGGATCGGTCGGGGCACAAGACTGCGGTCAAGAGCAGTGCCGTTTCGAAACACAAGCGCCCCGCGGGGGCCAGCGCCCCGGGCAAGGGCAAAGTGCCTCCCAAGCCGGCGGCTGCCTCGTCGGCCCACGCCGCTGCGCCCGATCCGAAGGTGCAGGCGCAGCTTGCGATGATCAAGGCACGCCTCCAACAGGCCAAGGACCTGGCCGCCGCAGCACTCTCTAATCAGGGCAACGGCCAGCAGAAGGATCGCCTCGTCGCCATGGTGCGCGACCCCTACTGGCTGCACGCCTGCTGGGAGATCTCGCGGCAGGCCGTAGATCGGGCCAAAGCGGCATTGGCCCAGGAATGGCACTCTGCCGTTCCCATCCTGCGCGTCTGGCAGGTGGAAACTACCGGCGGGGGAAGCCGCGCAGAAACGCTGTTGCGAGACATCGAGATCCACGGGGGCGTGAGCAACTGGTATGTCGATGTGAAGGATCCGCCCAAGGCCTTCCGTTTGGATATCGGCTATAAGGCAACGAGCGGCCAGTTCTACTGCATTACCCGCAGCAACATCGTCAGCACGCCGCGGCCCGGTTCGAGCGACAGCATCGACCAGAACTGGAACGACGTGGCCGCGAACTTCGATCGGATCTACGCCCTCAGCGGCGGATATGCCAGCGAAGGGCACAGCCAGGACCTGCAAGAGCTGTTCGAAGAGCGGCTGCGGCGGCCGATGGGCGCCCCGCTGGCTGGCAGCTACGGTGCGGGCGTCGAGGCGCTGCTGCCGCAGAAGCGAGACTTCTTCTTCGAAATCGACGCGGAGTTGATCGTGTTCGGGGCGACCGATCCGGAGGCGCACGTAACCTTGCAGGGCGAGCCGGTGAAGCTGCGCCCGGACGGCACATTCACCGTGCGCTTCAGCCTGCCCAACTGTCGCCAGGTGATCCCCGCTGTGGCCAGCAGCCGCGACGGCATCGAGCAGCGCACGGTCGTGTTGGCCATCGAGCGCAACACCAAGACGATGGAGCCTGTCATTCGAGACAGCAACGAGCCGTAAGGCGGCCGCGTCGCGTCTGGACTTGCCCTCCGGCTGTCGAGTGCATCGTCTTTGGCGTGCGTGCGCTCCTGCCGCACAGCGCCAAGCCTTACCCTTGAAAGTGCTGAGGATCACGCACGCTCTGCAATTGCCTGCGTTCTACGTCGTGCCTCTGCACGCCCACCCGGTTCGGAGCGGAAGACATTTGACGCCGCGGCGTGGCCCCCGTAGAGCAAGCGTCCCCGCTTGCTCAGAAAGGCCAAGCTCGTCCGGCACTTCCGCACAAGCGAGGACGCTTATGCTACGTAGAGCAAGCGTCCCCGCTTGCTCAGAAAGGCCAAGCTCGTCCGGCACTTCCGCACAAGCGAGGACGCTTATGCTACGTAGAGCAAGCGTCCCCGCTTGCTCGGGTCCCCGGCGGTTGCGGCTTCCTGATGGGCCACTGTTGGAGTTACACTGCACCTTTGAGCTACCCTTGCCAGACCGCAAGGCGCGAGCAAGGCCCGTATGCGCATTGTTTCGTTGCTCCCTAGTGCTACCGAGATCGTCTGTGCACTCGGTCTGCAAGAATCTCTGGTAGGCGTCACACACGAGTGCGATTGGCCGCCCGGGGTGCGTTCGCTCCCCCATGTGACCCGCAGCCTCATTCCGCCCGGCTCCAGCAGCCGGCAGATCGATGCCATGGTCCGCGAGCGGCTTCAAACAGGGCGCGCCCTCTACGCGCTCGATGAGCCTGTGCTTGAGGCCCTGAGTCCGGACCTGATCGTTACCCAGGCGCTGTGCGATGTGTGCGCCGTTGCCGAAGACGCGGTGCGGCAGGCCGCGCTGCGGCTGCCAGGACGGCCCAGGGTGATCAACCTCGAACCGGCGACTTTGAACGATGTGTTGCAAAGCATTCATCAAGTAGCCCAGGCCGCTGGGATACCTGAACGGGCGGTCCGGGTGGTCGAACAACTGCGCGCTCGCCGCGATGCCGTCGCGCAACGGGCGGCCGCCGCCACGTACCGCCCACGCGTCGCCGTGTTGGAATGGATCGACCCACTCTTCTGCTGCGGACATTGGACGCCAGAATTGGTCGAACTTGCCGGCGCACGAGAGGGGCTTGGCCTCGCCGGACGGCCCGCACGCACAATACCTTGGCAAGAACTCTGGGATTGGCAGCCCGAGGTAATGGTGATCGCCTGTTGCGGCTACAACGTGGAGCAAACCCTGGCCGACCTGCCCCTGTTGAGGGCGCATGCCGGCTGGAGCGAACTGCCCTGCGTTCGCTCAGGTCGGGTGTGGGCCGTCGACGGCTCTGCCTACTTCAGCCGCCCCGGACCGCGCCTGATCGACAGCCTGGAGATTCTTGCACACGCCATCGATCCCCAGCAGCACCCGCTCCCCACTCATCTTCCGCCGCCTGTGCCCTGCACCACATAGACGCTCTGGCCGGCCTACGGGGCCTGCGATGTGCCGCTCCGCCGCACGGCGTGTCCCTCAGCCGCTCGATGTTCGGCCGCCGCTATCAGGCCGCCGAATCGTACCGCAAGCCAATGCCCGATCGCCTCGCTTGCCAGCCGGTGAGCATGCGGCGTCCAGCCCGGCACACCGGGGGCGGCCAACGGCTCATTGCTGGCGCGAAAGATGGGCAACAGGTCCAGGGTCGGCAGCTCGTGTCGGTCTGCAAACCGCACCAACCGGCGCTGGGGCAGATCCACATCGAGCTGCGATGGCCGACAGCCCACGCGCCGGCACAACGCCTCTCGCACCACGGGCCGGTATTGGAGTTCATCCGGCACCAGCACCAGCGCCAAAGGCAGCTCCCGCCGCCGGCACTCGTGCATCAGGCGGCGGAGATCCGAAAACGTAGACTGCCAGCGGCGTTCCACCTCTGGTTCGATGGGCGTGCGGAACATGGCCAGCGCCCGCGCACGGTAGTTCAGGTAGGCCTCGTAGTTGGACAGGTCCTCGCTTTCATTGGGTAGGTTGGGCGACAACACTCCGCTCCCGGTGCCAAAAACCTGCGAGAGTGCCTGGTACAGGCGCAGGTTACGCGCGCTCGACCAGGCCGGGGCCGGCACCTCGTCCACCAAATCGTCTGCCGTGGAGACGAACGCCAGTACCAGGTGCGGGTGATGGGCTGCCACGTCTCCGGCGAGCTGAGCGGCGTACTGCTGCGGGGTGCCGTGTGCCAATCCAAAGTTGTACACCTCGACGCCCGGGATGCGTTGTTCGAGCTGGGCGAGCACGTTGGTGGCGACAGGTCCCCACAGCGTCGAACCGCGGCCCATGGCGGCGATGCGAAAGGTGCCCGGCGGCGGGTAGGGGCGAAACTCGTCGTCCCAATAGCCCAGGCTGTTGACGATCCGGCCCTGCACCAGGCTTCCGGGGGGCAGCTTCGACGTACTTGCAAGGTACGCCGCTCGCAATCGATGACCCCCAAGAAGGTCGAAGACGCGCAATCCCGCCTCTGTCCCCGCCACGGCCATAGCAGCACAGGTGACGAGCCTCCCAAGCAAGCGAACGGGCGGCCGATTCAAGATCGGCATAAGCCGCTGCCACGAGGCCGAGGGAACGGCCACGACTGCGAGACTGAGCGTGTACCAAAGCGCCAATGCCGGAGCGTACACATACCGCAGGCCGGTTTCGCCCACAGGCACGGTCAGGAAATAGCAGACCACCGCCCCCACCAGCAGTGAGCGGCCCAATCTTGCAAGTGGGGCGGCCTCCAGCGTAAGCCGGCGGTACCATCCTATCGCCTGCCGCCGTGCCTGTGTGCGCTGGCTAGCCCCTGCGCCGTGCTTTTCCCACGGCGTTCCCACCGCCCCCATTCGCGACAGCCGCCAGACAATGGCAAGCTGGCACACCCCCGACAGTACGAGCACCGCGCCGCACGTTGAACGATAGCCGTCTGGCTGCGGTGCCTCAGGTTGCCTCCAGCAGGCGGCACTGCCCGCGGCTATGCAAAGCGCAGCCGCCAACACTATGCCCCACGCAAGCCACCTGGGCGGCTGGCGATAGGCCGCAACGTGTTGCAGGGCTCCACAATGAGCCATGCGAGCCTCTCATGCCGGCTTTCTGGCAGGCCAGGGCACGGCGCGCCGGGTCGACTCGTCCGAAACGAGGCAGGTCTGGTCTACGGCACGCCGTCCGCTCGCCGCCAGGGACGATCCCTGTCTACGGCCGGCCGGTACCTACCCATTTCTCTAGATCGGGTCAACCCTGATTTCCGGTTCTCGATTACTTTTTGCCTCCTTGCATTCCTCTCTATCTTCCCTATCGGGTGCAGATGCTTGTTTGTTCGCTAGATTTTACAAACGCCGCGGTCGGTTCAGTTGACCTGGTCTGCCAGCCGCCGATGGTCTTTCGGGTTACCAAGAAGTGCCACAGTGGGGGCTGCACTGCTTGACGCGGTGCGTCAAGGGTGTGCCACTCCCTTGAATGCGGCCTCGGACCGGCGTTCTTGGAATCGAATCGAGCGTGCCTCGGCTGCATTCAAGCAGTGCTGCCCCAAGGCGAGACTGGGTTTGGCAGGCTGCACTGCTTGACGCGGTGCGTGGGGCAGTGGCACACGGGGGGTGGTCGCGGGATTGGCAGGCTGCACTGCTTGACGCGGTGCGTGGGGCAGTGGCACACGGGGGGTGGTCGCGGGATTGGCAGGCTGCACTGCTTGACGCTATGCGTCAAGCAGTGGCACACGGGGGGTGGTCCCGGGTTTGGCAGGCTGCACTGCTTGACGCTATGCGTCAAGCAGTGGCACACGGGGGTGGGCTTGCAAGGAGCCCGCACTGTTGGAGGCTCGCGTTGAACGCATGCCACATACGTTCACTTTCTCTGGCCTTCCCAAGCCAGCCCTAGCCATTCTGTCGCAGCCCCCCCAGATCTGGTGGTGCTGGTGGGCGGTTACGCCTCTACAAGACTGGGCACGGGCGAGGGGCGACGGTGGGGGCGTTACATACGGCGGGGCCTGATGTGCAATCTCCGCTCGTTGGGCCGTGGCTTCGTTTCTGTGCTTGTTGCGGCCTTGGCGGTTTTCATTCGCTTGAGCAGGGATCTGCATAGACTCGATCGCGGTGCACACCGTAGAATCCGCCCCCCGTTGAACACCCGTGCTGGGGTAGGTTGCCCTTGCCTTCACGTCGTCAGCATCTCGGTCTCGCGGTCTTGGCCATCGCCGCCTTGGCGGCCAGGGTGTGTACGGTCAGTCTGTTGCCTGCGGCAAGAGAGGCAGCAGCAACATACGAGCATGGCGAGATTGCTGCCAACCTAGTGCAGGGGCGGGGATTCAGCGTTACCTTCCTGGGGACTCATGGGCCGACCTCGCAGCAGGCGCCGCTCTACCCGGCGCTATTGGCCGCTGCCTACGAGGCATTTGGCGTTGGTTCGGCGTCTGCGGTGCTCTGCATGCAGGTCTTGCAGTGCGTGGCGGGCACATTGCTGGTGCTGGCCACTGTGTGGCTGGGGTGGTCTCTGGTTCCCGAACGGCGGGAGCTGGGCTGGCTGGCGGGCGTGGGGGCGGCGGTTTACCCGGCCCACGTGTACATGGTCACGCACGTGCAGACGGTGTGCTTCAGCGCGTTGAATTTAACGTTGCTGGCGGCGTGGGCGGCCTCTCCGCGTGGCGGTGCGGGGGCGAAGAGGGCGGTTGGGCTGGGCCTGCTTGCGGGACTGCTGCTCTTGTGGGACCCGATCTTGCTGTCGACCCTGCCGTTCGTGGCGGTGCTCTATTGGCGGTCTTGCGCGCGGGACGGGGCACGCCGTGGGCCGTGGGCTAGGTGTCGCATTCTGTGGGCTGGTTGGTCCCTGTGCTGGATGCGGTTGCTATTAGCGGCGTGCGTGTGTGCCGCCACGGTAGCTCCCTGGCTGTACCGCAACTGGCGGGTGCACGGCGAGTTTGTGTTTGTGAAGTCGACGTTCGGCTACGCCTTCTGGCAGGGGAACAACCACCTGAGCTGGGGAACGGACAAGGTGCCCAAGCCTTCGGCCGAGTCGCTCAGGCAGGCGCACGACGGGACGCTGGCTGGGATCGACCGGGCGATGTGGGATGCACGGCGCGAGACGCTGTACATTGACGACGTGTTGCTCAAGCCGACGGGCTATCGCGAGTTTGCGGGTCTGTCTGAGCCGGCGCGTTCGCGCGTGCTATTTAACCGTGCGATGCAGTTCATCCGAGAGCATCCCGAGCGATACGTTGTGCTGTGCTGCAAGCGGCTACGGTACATGCTGCTTTTCGACGAGACGAATCCCCGGGCGGCCAGCCGGGTGTATCGCGCATCGACGGTCGTATGGCTGGTTCTGAGCCTGGTGGGGCTGTTGGTGCTGCGGCCGTGGTGGGGCAGGCTTTGGCCTACGGTGGGGGCAGCCGTTGCACTGGTGCTGTTCCACACCTGCACGATTGCCTCGGCGCGGTTTCGCATTCCGCTGGAGCCGCTCACGTTTGTGTGGGCGGCTGGCAGCGTGGCGCCCTTTGCATACTGGGTTGTACCTCGAGCGTGGCTCGTCGCGGCAGCGGCCCGGCACGGTTTGGCCCGGCCGCAGATGCGGGTCGTGCCCGAGGAGTCACCGCCCTCGGAAGAGCAATGGCGATCTGCGGAGAAGGTCTGTGCCGAGCGGAAGCGACGGGTAGCGTGAAGAATAGCGCCGCACGTCAGAATTGGGGTCGACAGCGGTCGTGCCATATAGCGATTCGGGGGCGGGGAGGCGGCCATTTGTCGTACGCATTGTGTGTAGGAAACTGCGTAGAATGGGCATATGCAGCAGATGCACATTCCACGGTGTACGTACTGGCGGTTGCGGACGCGCGTGCTGCGCTTTGGGCGGCGGCCGGCGTTGATGGGCATCGTCAACGTTACGCCCGACAGCTTTTCTGACGGGGGACGGTTCTTCGAGCCGCAGGCTGCCGTGGAGCATGGGCTGCGGCTGGCGGCCGAGGGGGCGGACATTTTGGATGTAGGCGGAGAAAGCACGCGCCCCTACTCGACGCCGGTGCCGGAGGCGGAGGAACTGCGGCGCGTGCTGCCGGTGGTGCGGGCGCTTGTCGAGCAGTCGGGGCTGCCGGTTTCGATCGATACCTCCAAGGCCGCGGTGGCGCGCGAGGCCCTGGCGGCCGGAGCAGAGATCGTGAACGACGTTACGGCCCTGCGCGGCGACCCCGACATGCTCCCCCTTGTGCTCCGGCAGCGGCCGGGCCTGTGCCTGATGCACATGCAGGGTACGCCGCAAACGATGCAAGAATGTCCCACGTACGAGAACGTGGTGGAAGAGGTGTTTGCATGGCTCGAGGGCCGGCTGCGGCTCGTGCTGGAGGCAGGGCTAGAGCAGGATCGGGTGGCGCTCGACCCAGGCATCGGCTTCGGCAAGACGCACCAGCACAACCTCGACCTCCTGGCGAGCTGCGGGCGGCTACACGCGCTTGGCTGCCGGGTGCTGGTGGGGCACTCGCGCAAGGGCTTTATTGCCCACGTGCTTAATGACCGCGAATGCGACCGCAAGTTTGGCACTATCGGCGTGGCCCTCGCCCTGGCCCTCCAGGGAGTGCAGGTGCTGCGCGTGCACGACGTATTGGCGGTCCGCCAGGCCCTGGAGTTGTTCGAGGCCGCCGGCGGCCTCGCTTCGATTGACTTGACCGCGGCGTTGAGCGATACTCCGCGCCACTGACGAGAACCGACCGTGACGGCCACTACCCACGAACTGAATCTGCAAGTTTACGCCGAGGACCTGGCCCGCCGCGCTGCTGCCGCTGCCGCGGACTTGGCCCAAACTTCCGGCAGTACGCGAAGTACCTGCCTTCTGAAGGCAGCCGAGCTTATTCAGGATCGCGAGTCAGAGCTGCTGGCAGCCAACGAGGCTGACCTTGAACGTGCACCGCATTTCGGGCTGAGCGATGCGCAAATCGACCGCCTGCGGGTGACGGCACGATCGCTAGCCGGACTGCGACAGGCGCTTGCTGAGATTGCAGCTCAGCCGGATCCTCTGGGAGAGGTGATCGAGAGCCGCGTGCGGCCCAATGGCCTGCGGGTCGAGAAGGTGCGGGTACCGCTGGGCGTGGTCTTCTTTGTTTACGAGTCGCGGCCGCAGGTCACGGTCGATGCGGCCGCCATCTGTATCAAGAGCGGAAATGCGGTCATTCTGCGCGGAGGCAAGGAGGCAGCCCACTCCAACCGCGCCCTGTATGGCGTGTTCGCAGAGGCGATGGCTGCCTGTCGGCTGCCGGCAGACAGCGTGCAGCTTGTTGAGGTGCCGGACCGAGAGGTGGTCGGCCACCTGCTGGCGCTCGAGCGGTACATCAATGTCGCGATTCCCCGCGGCGGAGAGGGGCTCATCCGCCGAGTGGCCGCAGAGGCCCGCATGCCCGTGCTCAAGCACTACACCGGCAACTGCCACGTGTACATCGACCGGGCCGCCGACCCGGCCATGGCCGAGCAAATCACTGTCAACGCCAAGTGCCAGCGAATGGGAGTGTGCAACGCCGCTGAGTCGCTGCTGGTGCACACCGCAGCAGCCGCCGAATTGCTGCCACGCCTGGCGCGTGCCCTGCTCGAGCGCGGCATCGAGCTGCGGGGAGACGACCGCGTGCGCCGCCTGGTGCCCGAGGCCAAGCTAGCCGACGAAACCGACTGGTATGCCGAGTACCTCGGCCCCGTCATTTCGGTCAAGGTGGTCGACTCGTTAGACGAGGCCATCCGCCACATCAACCACTACGGCTCCCACCACACCGACGCGATCGTGACCATGGACGACAATGCTGCCCGAGCCTTCGCGCAGCGCGTAGATAGCTCTGCGGTGATGATCAACGCCAGCACCCGCTTCAACGACGGCGGCGAACTGGGGCTGGGGGCCGAAATCGGCATCAGTACCGATAAGCTGCACGCACGCGGCCCATGCGGCGTGCGGGAGCTGACCACCTACAAGTATCTCGTGTACGGCAGCGGGCAAATCCGCGAATAGCCCCCCACATCAATTCGAGGAGGCATGGATGCCAGGAGACGTGCTAAGCCAGGCGGAGATCGAAAGCCTGCTGGGTGCGAGCGATGCGCCTGCACAGCATGCCCGCGCCCGCAGCCCTGTCAGCAAGACCCCGCCCCTGCGGCCGCGAGAAAAGGTCACGCCCTACGATTTCAAGCGGCCCGAGCGCGTGGGCAAAGAACAGATGCGCTCCCTGCAGACGCTGCACGAAGGATTCGGCCGCAACTTCGGGGCGGCGCTCAGCGCCATGCTGCGCACGATCGTCGAGGTTAAGCTCACCGCAGTAGACCAACTCACCTATGGAGAATTCGTCTTCGGCCTCGATAACCCCACCTGCTTCAACCTGCTCAAAGCCGAACCGCTCGACGGCAACCTGATCCTGGACATCAGTCCCTCGATACTCTACCCCATGATCGACCGCTTGCTGGGCGGCGGCAAAGACAGCAGTGTCGGCGTGCGGCGCGCGCTTACAGAAATCGAGCTGCGGCTGGTAAGCCGCATCACCCGCCTGTTTCTGGAAGAACTCCACAAAGCCTGGGAGAACCTGGTTCAGCTCAAGCTCGAGGTGGTGCGCGTCGAGAGCAACCCCCAGCTCGTACAGGTTGTTCCTCCCAACGAGGTGGTCATTCTGCTCAGCTTCGAGCTGGCCATGGGCGAGCTGCGGGGGATGATCAACTTGTGCATTCCCTTCAACGCCATCGAGTCGATCAGCAACCAGCTCTCAAGCAACAACTGGGCTACGTACAATCGCCGCCCCGCCACGCCCGAAAGTGTGAAACTCTTGGAGCGGCGGCTGCGCAGCGCCCAGGTGGAGCTGGTCGTCGACCTGGCCCGCACGCGAATCACGACGCGCGAACTGATCGGCCTGCGCGTCGGAGACATTATTACCACGGAGCAAGACGTGCAGTCTCTGCTGCTTGTGAGCTTGCGCGGACTGACCAAATTTCAGGCTCGGCCGGGTTCGCTGAAGGGCCGCAAGGCCATCTGCATCGAAACGGTGCTACAGCAGGCAGATTGAATCGTCTCGCCCGCCACGCCATGCCCCGCTGTGTCCGTCCAGCCTCCCCGCCCTGCGAGCGGTCGAGACACCGGGCAGCAGCGGCTGGGCCCAACAGCGTTGCGCTGCACAGCCCAGCCATGCCGCCCGCAATCCGTTTCTAACCATCTTGCCGCCACCGGGCTAGCTTCTCTGGAAACGCTCCGCACGGTATATTGAAAAGCATTTACGGATCGCTCGCAACATCTTTGATGACCTTGACCATCGCGTCCCTCAGATAGCATTGCGGATTATGAGCATCTGAGGCATTGTTCCAGATTTTGCGGTCGAAATGTCCCAGGCGTCGCTGAAGGGGTTCGATGGTCTGGGAATGCTGTTTCTTCGAGGTGGTGTTGCTCACCCCGTGCCCGTGGGCAGCCGCCCTATCTGCCGCCTTCAAGCCCTGTTAGCCTACCTCCGCTCAACTAGAAATAGTTGCTCGGTAACGTGCATCGGCCTGTTGTTAACATTGCGGCTAGCAACAAACGCGTTATATTGCACTTCGACTACAGCCACAGAGCCAAGCGTCCGTAGTAATGTGCGCATCTCGTTCGGCGAAATAAAGCCCTCGTTGTTGAAAGAGATGAGAAGAAATGGGGCGTTAGAGCCGTAAGAAGATCCCTCATCAGGGGTAAAGACTTCGCCCGCACGTTGTAGCCCGACCGGCGTCAGTTCGCCGGAATTCCGGAGACGCGGCTGATGTGTTCCGGGCGTTCGTAGTGCACCAGCAGATTGAGCATGAAGTAGTTCGACCCGTAAGGATGCTGGTTATAGGGCGGATCGACGTATGCCAGATCCAGCCCCTTGAGCTAGCGCGCCGCAGTATTGGCGTCTTCTTGGAGCACTTGATAGTCGCACTCGAAGTTGCTTAGAACCGGCACTTCAAGCGTGATTTCGCCCAAGATGCGAATCAAGGCATCCGAGCCAGTTCCGCCAAAGCGGCCCACACCGGTGCGGCGGTCCTTGTAGAAACCCTTGAAAACCCCCGCCGTATTGGCGTGGATCGATGCTTCGCTCAGGAGCGGACCTGGCAATAGATCTCGCATGTCGGGAGGCGCACAGGGCGATTGCGCCATACTGGGCAATCTGGTATGACTGGGCAATTGCGATTTCCGCCGCTTGCTGATAAGCAGCGAGGGTGGGAGAAGTC
>FWPU01003689.1_pt1 | contig 20599 bp, 10 predicted proteins | sample 2228361 | NCBI WGS metagenome assembly FWPU01 (sample SAMEA103939777, study PRJEB20133) | metagenome
TCCCCCGATGTGCTCGACAAGCTGGCGGGCCTGCTCAGCCCGTGCAACCGTCTCCTTTGCCTGCCGTACCCCGTGATCTGTCCAGGTGAGCAGCGCAACATACGTGTTCATTGCATCCTCCCTTGCGCAACCTACCGAAAACACCTGCCGTCCTGCCGGTGCCAGTTCTCGCATGGTCCGTCTGCCTCCGAGTGTGCCCGCTGATCCCTGTTCGCACCACGCACACTCCTCGCACATTGAGCCGGACAGTTGCGCAAAAGCATCTTCTCACGGTGACTGCGGTAAAATGCGCAACCTGAGTCCCCGTCTCCTGGTCGCCCACTGGGCATGCGGGACACCAATGCAAGGACACGAGATGACGAGCCGCCACGCGGGACCGCCGGTCGAGCCGGAGCAGGAGCGAGCGCTCGGCGAGTTGCTGCGCCGGTTCCGAGAGCGCGCCGGGCTCACCCAGGAGGAGCTTGCCGAACGCGCGGGTCTCACCGCCCATGGCATCAGCGCCCTTGAGCGCGGCATACGACGCCGTCCGTATCCGCACACCCTTCGGACACTGGCCGCGGCATTGGGCCTCGCTGAATCCGACCGGGCCACGCTCTTCGCTGCTGCCGGCAGGGGTCTCGTATCCGTCGTTCCCACCTCAGCCACCCCACCCACTGGTCAGTTGCCGGTCCCTCTGACTCCGCTGATCGGACGGAAAGACGAGGTGGTCCAAGCCTGCCAGCAGCTTCGCCACGATGGTGTGCGGCTGCTCACCCTGACTGGCCCTGGAGGCGTCGGCAAGACCCGTCTCGCCCTCCAGATCGGCTCGGCACTCGCCGGGGAATTTGCGGATGGAGTCGCCTGGGTAGCGCTCGATGCTGTGCGCGACTGGCGTCTCGTCGCCTTGACGGTCGCTCGTGCTCTCGGGCTCCAGGAAAATGGTCAGATGTCGGTTCCTGCGCTCCTCAAACTGCGCCTTCAAAGCCGGGAGATGCTGCTTGTGCTCGATAACGTTGAGCACGTCTTGCCGGCGACCGCGCTCATCGCCGAGCTTCTTGCAGCCGCGCCCCGGCTGCGCATCCTCGCCACAAGCCGGGCACAGCTCGGCATCTCGGGCGAGCACCTCCTCCGGCTCGGTCCACTCGCCGTGCCCGATCTCACCCATGACCGGCTCCCCAGCCAGGTTTCCGCCTCCGCTGCTGTCCAGCTCTTCCTTGCTCGAGGCCGCGCTATTGACCCAGGACTGACCCTGACCGAAGCGAACGCCCCGATCATCGCCGAGATCTGCGCCCGGCTCGATGGGCTCCCGCTGGCCATCGAGCTCGCCGCGGCACGGCTGGCTGTCCTCTCACCACAGGCGCTCTTGGCGCGCCTCAGTGACCGGCTCACGCTCCTGACAGGTGGCGCGCGGGACCAGCCGGACCGGCTGCGCATGATCCGATCGACGCTTGCGTGGAGTTATGACCTTCTCAGCGCGGAGGAACAGGCGCTCTTTCGTCGCCTTGCTGTTTTCGCCGGCGGTTTTACGCTGGAAGCGGCAGAGGCCGTCGCCAGCCAGGGATCAGGGACGACGCACACGTTTTCTAGCTCTTCCGTGCTCGACGGACTCGCCTCTCTTGTTGGGAAGAGCCTAGTCCAGCGCGATGACGACCATGGTGATGAGGTACGGTTCCGGATGCTCGAAACCATCCGGGATTACGGAATAGAGCATCTTCGGGCCAGCAGCGAGGATGAGCTCGTCCACCAGCGGCATGCGGCATGGTGCCTAGCGCTGGCGCGCGAGGCCGATGCGGCGCTGGATGGTCCGGACCAGGCTTGGTGGCTGAATCGCCTGGAGCGAGAGTACGCCAACCTGCGAATCGCGCTTGGATGGCTGTGCGAGCGTGACGATCTTGAATCCGCTCTCACCCTCGCCGCTGCGCTGAGCCGGTTCTGGTGGCTGCACGGTCACTACTCGGAAGGCCAGGCGCAGATCGAGGCCCTGCTGAGCCGGCATGAGGCCAGAGCGTATCCTGTTGCCTGGGCGACCTCCATGACCGGTTTGGGATCACTCCAGCACAAGCAGGGAGATTACGATCGGGCCGTACAAACGCATCAGGCAGCAGTGGCAGCTTGGCGGGAGACCGGCGATCTGAAAGGACTCGGCCGCGCTTTGTGGGCACTCGGCTTCACCCTCCTCAGCCAGGCTTCTCCTCAGGCTGAGCCTGTGTTCCAGGAAGGCCTGCTCACGGCGCGAGCGGCGGGCGATGACTGGGGAGCAGGGGCCTCGTTATGGGGATTAGGCCGAGTTGCTCGCTTCCAGGGCAACCTCCAGCGAGCCACCGAACTGCTTGAGCAATCGTTTGCTGGAGCTCATGACGCCGGAAATCCGCTCGCCATGGCAGCAACTCTGCTGGGGCTGGCTGAGATCGCACACAACCATGAGCATTATGCACGGGAGGCAGAGCTGCTCCAAGAAGCGTTGCTGCACTTCCGGTCAATCGGCGAGCTGTGGGGCACGACGGCCTGCCTGGAAGGGGTTGCTGCCATCGTCGCCGCCCGGCAGCGACCCATGACTGCAGCGCGGCTTTTCGGCGCGGCGTCGGCACTGCGTGGTGCGTTCGAGGTGCCGGTTCCGCTGGTCAGCCGCCTCCCGTATGAACAGGTGATTGCCACCACCCGTGCTATGATCGGCGAAGCGGCATTTGCCACTGCCTGGCAGGAAGGCCAAGCCCTGACGATCGACCAAGCGATAACCGATGCCCTGGCTGAGGTAGATCGCGAGCGCGCGCACGGCACCGCGGGCGTGAGCGACTCGCCCCTCACGCCATCCCCGTCCTGCCTGTGTTGACTCTGGGCTGGCGTCCACCATTGGCACACCATGCTATTGAGGGGGTCCAAGGCACACAAGCGGGCGCTACTCCACGTGGGCACGCGCGGCGGCGACGGATGCGGGAGTCGCTCGTGGACCGGCCGCGCTCTGCTGCCGCATGACTCGGCCCAGCCACCACAACCCAGCGGCCGTCACCATTCCCACTGTGCCGTAAATCAGCCATGGCAATGCGGGCAGGTCGTGACGCTTGCCCAGATCGTAAATGATCCCGCCGGCATAGTTGCCAAGCCCGCCGCCGATGGCCAGGCTCAGCGCCGCGATACCGAAATAGCTTCCCCGCGCGACCGGCCGGGCAAGATTGGCAGTCACCGTCTGCTCGCCCGGCCGCACCAGCACCGAGCCGAAGGAGATCAGCACGACGCTACCCAGGAGCGTGAGCATGGTGTGTGCGGCTCCGACCGCGAACATCCCGGCGGCCGTCAGCACCACGCCGAGCATCAGCATCGGGAGGGCAGCCATGCGGCGCTCAAGTAGGCGCGGCAGAACGTACCCGAAGAGAATGGTCACTCCGGAATTGATCCCATAGATCCAAGCGACGACGGCCTCAGTGTGCGCGATCGCGGCCGCCGTCAGCGTCAGGGACAGGTTGAACTGTGTCGCCATAAACCAATAGCCCATCAGCAAGCCGACATAGATCATGAACAACCGGTCGCGCAGGACAATGGCGAAACCCTCGCGGATCCCGTGGGATTCGCTGGCGACGTGGACTGACGGCAGGAAGAGCGCGGTCAGGAGGAACGTCACGAAAAACGCCGCTGCGCCAGCGAGCGAGACCACCGCGAAATCTGCCCGGATCAGCAACGCGCCAAGCTGCGTGCCGATGGCCACCCCGATCCCGGCAACGACTCCCGCCAGGGAATAGAACCGGCGGCGGCTCTCCTCAGTCGTCAGCGCCGCGATTGCAGCCGCCTTTGGCGACTCGAACAGCCCGCCCCCCAGTGCGGCCACGATCGCCGACAGCATGAGCAGCGGGTAGGTATCGGCAAACGCCATGATTGCAAAGCCGATCGCCCGGACCAGCATGCCAGCGCAGATCAAGCCCTTTGCGCCCAGCCGGTCGGCGAGCGCGCCGCTGAGCGTTGTCGAGCCCTGCTGCATGAACTGCCGGACAGCCAGCACCAGTCCGACCGAGCTAGCCGCCCAGCCCAAGCCATCAACGTAATGGACAGCAATCAGGGGAACGACGACGAAAAAGCCCGCCCACGTGAGGAAGGTGGCTGCCAGCAGCACGGCCAGGCCACGCCGCCGCTCGGCCGCGCTGAGAGATCGCTCGTCGCGTGCTGGGCTCTGCATACCTCGTTGCCGGGATCCGTACCGGTGCGGCGAAGACGCGGAGGTTTCGCGCAGCCTTCGGCCGTCGCCGTGCTTCCGCTCACTTCGCGATCATCGCGCACCTGAGCAGATTCAGCAAGGAGGCGGTCATCCTCTGGCTTCTGCACCTCCTGCCGTCGAGATCACTCGGGGCGATAATGCGCCGGACATGATCCGGACGGATGAGCGTGAGATGCAGTGATCATCGCGAAGGAAGGGAGGGGCGGATGAAGATTCGCGACATTCAGGCGATCGGGCTGTCCGGCGCCACGCCAGAAGGCGGCTGGACAACCGAGCTAAGGCCGGAGGACAGCGTCCATACGCTCGTCATCGTGCTGACCGACGAGGGGGTCACCGGCATCGGCAGCGTCTTTACCAACGTTGACCTTGTCCGCGCTGCCCTGCGCGTGATGGAGCCCCTTTGGAAGGGCGAGAACGCGCTGGAGCCGGAGCGCGTCTCCGAGAAGCTGCACCAGCACACCTTCTGGCTAGGCCGCGGTGGCACACTCACCCACACGATTAGCGGGATCGACATCGCGCTCTGGGACATTCTGGGCAAGGCCACCGGCCAGCCGGTCGGGCGGCTGCTAGGCGGGCGGTACCGGGAGCGCGTCCGCCCGTATGCCTCGGTGCTGATGGATGATCCCTGGCCTCTTGCCGAACGCCTCCTCCGGGCCAAGGATCGGGGCTTCCGCGCATTCAAGATGGGCTGGGGACCGTTCGGGCGCGTCAATGCGGAGCTTGATGAGTCAATAGTGAAAACGGCGCGCACGACGGTTGGTGCCGAAGCGCTGCTGATGGTTGATGCGGGCGGAAGCGACGCATTTTGGTCCAACGGTTACAAGTGGGCGCTGCGAACAGCGCAGATGCTTGCCGAGTACAACGTGTTCTGGTTCGAGGAACCCCTCCGCCCGGATGCGCTGGATGATTACGTGGCACTCCGCCGCGCCTCTCCCGTTCCTATCGCCGGCGGCGAGGTCCTCACCCGGCGCCAGTCGTTCCAGCCCTGGCTCGACGCCGGGGCAGTGGACATCATCCAGCCCGATGTGACCAAGGTCGGTGGCGTCAGCGAGGAGCGGCGCATCGGCTGGATGGCGCAGGAACGGGGCATTCGCTTCATCCCGCACGGGTGGAACACCGCTGTCGGCTTGGCAGCCGATCTCCACCTAGCTTCTGCGTTTCCCGACACTGACCTCGTCGAATACATTACCGGCTCACCCTACGTCGATGCGCTGGTTGTTGGCGGCTGGCAGCTCGACGCGGACGGCATGCTGCCGATTCCCAGCGGTCCGGGCCTTGGAATCGAGCTTGATCCCGATGCCGTGGCCAAGTATGGCGGAGGCGCCAAGCTACCAGCGTGAGGGCGTCAGGAGCCGGGAACCGGTGACGGGGACGAGGGGCTTGGGGCGAGGAGTCGGGCGGGAAAACGCTTCGATTGGCCCTTCCTCGTCCCAAGCTTCGACCTGGGGCCAGCCGTCGCGGCAGACCGTCGTGTCTACCCGCAATCGCTGGCCCCTGACTCCGTTGGGGGCACCGGCGCCTCTCCTACAGTCCCCCGGTGCATAACCCCCTGAATCCCTAGCCCCCGTTTCCGACTTCTAAGCGGCGCTGTGCCGGCGGATCAGACCGGCCGCCGCAGCAAGTACAACCGCGACGCACAACAGCAACCACGCGCCAGGCAGCCGCTCGGCTATGCCTGCACCCGTTGATGGCAACGCGCGGACCGACGCGATCTCCGCGATATCACCCGAATCAAGATTGTCCGCGGACCCGCCAGCGCGCTGATGGCCGCCAGTACCGAGCGCGGTAGCGCTGATGTCGCCGGTGTCGCAAGCGCCCGTGCAGTCACCCCCAACGTTCTCGACGACGCACAGGCCCGTGCAATCGCCACCGACCTGGTAGGCGACACAGACTCCGGTGCAATCGCCGCCGATCCCGGTCCCGTCGCCACTCCAGGCCACGGCAATCACGCCATCACCTGAGAGATCATCGAGGGAGCCGTTGCCAGTGAAGGCGGTGGCACTGGCATTGCCGCCATCGCCGCTGACAGCATCGCCCGACGCCGCAGGACCTCCAGCACCGCCGTTCCCAGCGTGCCCGCCAGCACCGCCAGATCCGGCTCCGCCATGGGCCTCACCACCGCTGCCACCGCCGCCGAACCCGCCGGTGCCATCGCCCGCGATCGCATCTCCGCCAGCGCCGCCCTGGTTGCCACCACCGACAACTCCAATGCTGATCGTGTCATCAGCGTCGGCGTCGCCGCCGGTGGCACCACCAGCGATCGCAGAGCCGCCGCTTGAGGATCCTCCGATAGCGACAGCGCCCGTCCCCGCGCCTCCAGTGTTCCCACCGCCGCTGATCGAGGTCGTCGCTCCGCCGCCGGAGACGTCACCGGCTTCCGCATCGCCACCGGTGTTTTCACCGCCGAGCGTGTCGCCACAGGTGGCATCTCCGCCATCTGCACCGGGCGCGTCGCTGCCATCGCCTCCCCAGCCGGCTTGCGCGATGCAGCCCAGGGTATACAGAACATCCGCCTCTTCGCCATCATCGAAGAAGGCAACGACGTCGCCACCAAGGACCGCCGGGCCGAACGCGTTGCCAGCCACGGCACCGCGACCGTGTGTGACATCCGCAGCGCCGCCACCGGAGCCATTGCCACCGGTCCCGGCGCCACCGTCGCTCGCCGTGCCACCACGCGCGGCGCCACCAAGGGCATCGCCACCCGTCGCGCTGCCGCCAGTCGTATTTCCACCGGTGGTGCTGCCACTGGCACCCCCACCACCGCCGGCGCTCGCGTCCCCGGCATCGCCATCGCCGCCAAGCCCCACGCCACCGTCACCCGATGCGGTGCCACCGAATCCGGAACCGCCGTTGCCACCGGTTCCGCCCCGGCCACCGTTGCCACCGCTCGCCAAGCCGCTCAGGGCCGTGCCTGCGTCGCCGGCGCTGGTCTGCGCGGTCGCATCGCCGCAGCCATCGCAGTTGGCTGTTGCCGCGGTCGAGGCCGCATGTCCACCGTCGCCGCCAGCGGCGTCACCCGACGCAGCACTGCCACCGGCGCCGCCGTTGCCGCCGTTCCCGGCGCTGCCGCCAGTCGCCTCACCGCCGGCCGCGAAGCCACCATCACCACCCGCGCCAGCGCCACCTTCGGCTGTCGCGGCGCCTGAGAAGCCACCGGCGCCACCAGCGTTGCCACCGCCGACGACGATTCCGCCCACTGTCATGCCAGTCGAGGCATTGCCGCCGGCGGCGCTCCCGGCAGCAGCGCCGCCACCAGCCGTGCTGCCACCAACACCCAGGCCACCGCGGCCCTCACCACCAGTGTTCGACCCACCAAGCGCCAGGGCCTGACCGGCTCCATCGACATCGCCGCCGCTGATATTCCCAGCCGTCGCATCGCCACCGGCGTTTCCGCTGCCGTCCGTGATACCACACTCGGCATCGCCACCGGCGCCGCCATCAGCATCATCTGCGGTTCCGCCAATTCCGCCGAACCCGCCAAACGCGAGGCAACCTCTTGTGCCGGCTAGCTCCTCTCCATCAAGCTGAATCGTGTTGACGCTGCCGCCGCGAACCAATCCTCCTTGGGCATGGCCAGCCACCACCAATCCACCAAGGGTGAGGTCCGTGGCAATGCCACCAGCGGCGTCGCCGCCTGTGCCAGCTCCAGCGGTGCCGCTCGCGCCCCCGTCACTGGCGCCTCCAGAGCCGTTGCCGCCCGTAGCGCGACCACCGGCCGTGACGCCACCTACCGTGTCTCCAGATGCTGCACCGCCATTGCCACCGGTGCCGTTGCCTGCAGCCGCACCGCCGCCACCGCCCGTGTTGCCAGCATGAATGACGATCGAGCCAACCACAGTGCTGGTGGAAGCTGAGCCGCCAGTGCCATCTCCACCGGCGGCTTGACCACCCGTGCTCGTGCCGCCAGCGCCATCACCAGCGAAGGCAGCACCACCCACGTTGTCGTCGCTTGCGGTCCCCACAGCGTAGCCGCCGATATCGCCGCCGCTCACATTGCCCGCTGTGGCATTGCCGCCCGTATGGTTGCCGCCGAACGTTTCGTCGCAAAGCGCCTGGCCGCCGTCTCCGCCGTCAGCATCATCTCCGGAGCCGCCAGGACCGCCAAGCCCACCGCCAGCGAGGCAACCGTCAGTCGCGTCAAGAACGCTGCCACCCGCGATCGCGCTACCGAAAGCTCCGCCGCCGAGCAGCGTTGCATGATTGATCGTGCTCACCGCTATGCCACCCGTGGCATCGCCGCCGGAGCCCGCTCCACCGAGACTTGCATCACCGCCAAGGCCACGACCGCCTACGCCATCACCTCCGGCAGCGATGCCGCCGGTGGTGAGACCGCCTGCCGTGTCACCGGATGCATCACCGCCGTGGCCACCGGCAGCCTGACCAGCTTCATTAGCCTGGCCGCCGCTGCCGTTCCCGCCACTCGCGGAGGCAGAACCACCAGAGGCAGCACCACCTGCTCCGCCGGCTCCAGCGCCGCCGCCCTGACCACCAGCAGCAAGGCCACTTTCCGCATCGCCGCCATTGCCTGCGCTCGACAATGCAGACGCCGCACAATCGCTGCAGTTCGCGGTCAGCGCCTGCGCCGTGGCGTTGCCGCCATGCCCACTGTCAGCATCGCCGGACGCCGCGGAGCCGCCATTGCCACCCTGGCCCGCGTTGCCACCATTCCCGCCGGTCCCATCGCCGCCGAGCGCGTTGCCACCATTGCCGCCCGCGCCAGCGCCGCCGAGACCGTTGTTGCCATAAGCAGAGCCGCCGGCACCGCCAGCGTTACCGCCGCCGGCCACAACGCCGCCAAGGCTCGATCCGCCAACGGCATCGCCTCCAGCAGCGTTGCCGCCCGTGCCGTCGCCACCAACCGACGATCCGCCCGTGCCAGCGCCGCCGTGCGCGAAGCCCCCGCCGTTGCCGCCACCGGAAGTCGAGCCGGCTCCACCGTCAATACTGCCGCCGGTGAGGTCACCCGCTTGGGCGTTGCCACCGCTGTTGTTGCCGCCAGCCGTATCCTCGCATTCGGCAGAACCACCGTCGCCACCCCAAGCGACCTCACCGGTGCCGCCAGTGCCCCCCGAGCCACCTGAGGCGATGCAGCCCGTAGTGATCGAGGCGACGGCACCACCAACGACCATGGCTCCTTTATCGAGGCCGGCAGCGCCGCCGTTGAGCACACCACCGAAGGTGGCACTAACCACTATGCCGCCAGCCGCAGAGCCACCCGTTGCGCCGCCGGCATCGGCTGCCGCACCGCCGGTGCCGTCACCTCCAGCCGCATCACCCCCGAACGCGACGCTCCCCGCCGTGGTGCCTCCCGTCGTGTTGCCGGATGCCGCGCCACCCGCGCCCCCGACGGCATTCCCGCCTGCACCATCTCCACCAACGGCGATGCCGCCATCAGCCTCTGCGGAGCCCGCGGCGCCTCCGCCCCCGGCCCCTCCTGTGCCACCAGTGCCGCCATCCCCCGCGACGGCGATCCCGGTGACCGCACTGCCAGCATCACCACCACCTGCTAAGGCGTCGGGATCGAGGGCGGCGGCAGTGATACCCGCAGCAAGCGATGCGGCATTGCCACCGTGCCCCCCGGTTGCGTCGCCAGACGCGGCATCGCCACCGGTGCCACCCGCACCACCAGCACCGCCGTTACCGCCCGACCCGATCCCTCCAACCGCTTCGCCACCGTCGCCACCCGCGCTATCACCGCCAGCGCCAATGCCCCCCTCGGCACTACCGCCAGCACCACCGGCGTTCCCAATACTCACCGTGACACTTCCAACGGTATCGCCCGTCGTGGCATCACCAGCGAAGGCATCGCCTCCATTTCCGTCGCCACCGCGGCTGATCGGTGTGTTCTCACTCCCGTTCGCATCGCCGCCGGTGGCATCGCCGCCGGAGTTTCCACCACCTGAGGTTGCCGCGCCGAGGACAGAGCCGCCACGGACATCACCAACCGTGGCGGACCCACCCGTGTTGCCGCCGCCGGTCGTCGAATCGCAATCAGCATCGCCACCGTCGCCACCATCAGCAACAACGCCAGCCCCGCCGTCGCCACCGGCGCCAGCTTCGGCTTCGCAGCCGAACGTAAGGCTGTCTGATGAGCCGCCGGAGGTGAACCCGCCCGCAGCCGGGCCACCGAGCAGCTCTGGAATAACCGTCAAATCACTCACAAAGCCACCGCGCGCGTCACCGCCGGTTGCCGCGCTCCCTGCGCCAGCGGCACCACCCGTGCCATTGCCGGCAACCGCCGTGCCCGCCACGCCCCAGCCACCGGCGGTGTGGCCGCCAGCCGTCTCTCCAGAGGCTGAGCCGCCAGCGCCACCGGCCGCGTTGCCGCCAGTGCCGCTGCCGCCCGCAGCAACGCCGCCATGGCTGCCCGCGTCACCTGCGGTGCCGGTCGCGCCATTGCCACCTGCGCCACCCGTGCCACCATCACCGGCCAGCGCCTCGCCACTGACCGCCAGGCCGCCAGCGCCACCAGTCGCGGCGCTCACGGCGTCGCAATCGCAGGCCGCTCCATCTGCCTCACTTGCCGCGTTGCCGCCATGACCGCCAGTGACATCGCCCGTGGCAGCATGACCGCCCGCGCCACCAGCACCACCGGTGCCGCCCGCGCCACCGAGGCCAATGCCTGCCGTGGCATCATCGCCACTTCCACCGGAAGCAGTGCCGCCGGCCGCATGACCGCCGCTCGCTGATCCCCCGTCACCACCAGTGTTCCCACCGGCAAGCGTGGCTCCGCCTGCAACATTGCCAGTTGTGATGTCGCCATCGCCCGTGCTGGCCGTGCCACCCGTACCATTGCCGCCCTGGCTCACGCCACCGGTTGCGCTCCCCGCGATGCCGGTGCCACCGTTATTCCCACCACCACGCGTCGTGGCTGGTTCATTGAGAGAACCGATGCTGCCACCCGAGACCGCTCCCGCCGAAGCATCGCCACCGCGATTGGATCCACCTTCGGCATCGTCACAGAAGGCATCACCAGCGTCACCAGCGTCAGCGTCCTCGTCGCTCCCTCCGTCGCCACCTGGCAATGCGGCCGCATCACAGCCCGCGGTGATCGACTCCGTCATGCCTCCAGCCTGCAAGCCTCCGGTAGCCGATCCAGCCACCACGGTGCCGCCACTCACACCATCGAGAACCTCACCACCAGCAGCATTCCCGCCGGTTGCCGCGCCACCAGGACCACCGGCACCCCCCGTGCCATTGCCACCCGTGCCGCCGCCCAGAGCATCGCCGCCGGTACCGCTGCCGCCGATGCTGCTGCCAGCGCTGGCCGAGCCACCGGTACCGTCGCCGCCAGCATTGCTTCCGCTTTCGATGGCAACTGCGGCATTTCCGCCGAAGACGCCACTGTTCGCAGCGCTACCACCGGCATTGCCACCGCCAAGCGTGCCGTCACAATCGGCGTCACCGCCGTCTCCCCCATCAGCAAAATCGGCCGAGCCGCCGTCACCGCCGAAGCTGGCATCGGCAACGCAGCCAACGGTCTCCGTTACCGTTATGCCACCGGCAGTCGTGCCACCCACGGCATCGCCGGCCACAGCGAAGCCGCCACCGGCGAACTCAGTTACACTGCCGCCGCTCCCAGCACCACCGTTGGCGGCACCACCAGCGCTGCTATCTCCACCCGTTCCCTGGCCACCAGCCGCATCACTGGCGGCAGCGGTGCTACCGCTTGTCGCCCCGCCAGTCACATTGCCCGAGGCCGAGCCGCCAGACCCACCCGTGCCATTGCCAGCCACGGCGCCGCCGCCGGAGGCAATGCCACCAGTGGCCGCGGCCTCACCACCGAAGCCCTCACCACCAGTTCCGCCGGCACCCGCAGCGCCGCCTAGACCAGCGGCTGCGTTCCCAGAAACCCCGGTGCCACCATCACCACCAAGCGCCAGGCTGTCAACGCTCTCGCACCCGCAATCAATCCCGCCGGCCGCGCTTGCCGCGTTGCCGCCGTGGCCGCCAGTCGCGTCGCCCGTGGCCGCGGAGCCACCCGCGCCGCCAGCGCCGCCGTTGCCACCAGAGCCGCCACCGCCAGCGCCACCCTCGGCAAGCCCTCCGCTGCCGCCGGATGCTGAGCCTGCCAACGCATTGCCACCAAACGCGACGCCGCCATTCCCGCCGGCATTACCAGTTTCCTCATCTCCGAGGACCGTCGCGCCTCCGGTGGTGTCACCGGCCATGGCATCGCCACCAATGGCCGAACCACCCGTCGCCGCACCGGCGAGGCTGTTGCCGCCAGCCGCCGCCCCTCCGGTGCCAGCGCCGCCAGCGTTGCCGTCACTGACCACATCACCGCGCGCGCTGCCCCCGGCCGTGGCGCCAGCAGCCGCTGAGCCACCACTGTTCCCGCCACCACCGGTGATGCCAGCGCCATCTTCCGGCTCGGCGCAGCTTGCATCGCCCCCATCGCCGCCATCCGCGTCCTCGAGGGCAGTCGCGTCGCCACCATCACCAGCGATCGAAAAACACCCTATCGTGGTTGTGAACGTCGATCCGCCGATCGCGGCACCGCCAGACGCGGCGCCAGCGTGCACGAGCATAGCCAAGGTCGCTCCGCCGCTGCTCCCGCCGCTGCCATTGCCGCCGGTTGCGGCTCCGCCATCGCTGGCTGTGCCACCTGTCGCCGATCCGCCAGTTGCGTCACCTGCGGCAGCGACGCCACCAGTGGTCACACCGCCATTGACATCGCCGGCAGCATCGCCGCCGTTGCCACCAAACGCGCTCCCGGCGACGGCCTCACCGCCCAGTCCTTCGCCAGCATCGCTGGACGCGTCGCCGCCGAGACCACTGGCCCCGGCACCACCGTTACCGCCCGTGCCTCCGCTGCCGCCTTGGGCTTCGCCGGTGATTGCGTCTCCCCCGGTGCCACCCACGGCATCGCTGATCACATCATCCTGGGGACTCGTCTGAGACGAAGCGGAGGAAGCGGCATTGCCACCGTGACCGGCGATCGCATCACCAGTCGCCGCTGCGCCGCCGGCACCACCAGCGCCGCCCACGCCACCAGCGCCGCCGACCGCGATCCCTCCAATGGCGAAGCCTCCTTCGCCACCCGTGCCATCGCCACCAAACGCCGCGCCGCCAGCGGCAAAACCGCCTGATCCGGCGGTGTTCGCGCCACCAATGGTGACGCCACCAGCAGTTGCCCCAGTCTCAGCCGAGCCGCCGGTAGCAGCGCCCCCGACCGCAAGCCCGCCAACGCTGTCGCCACCGAAGGCGATGCCGCCGACGCCGATACCGCCAGTGTTGCCCCCGCCGTTGGCAATGCTTGCCGCCGGGCCTCCGATCACTGCGCCGGCACTTGCACTCCCACCTCGATTGCGTCCGCCAGCGGTGTTTCCGGCGTCAGCGTCACCCCCGTCGCCACCTGAGCTATCAAGACCGCTCCCGGCTCCACCATCGCTACCAGCAACCCAGCTACCGTTGGTTCCCGTGAGCGTGGTGCCACCAGCGACCGTGCCGCCGGTAGCGCTACCGCCAGCCGCTCCAGTTCCAGAGGTTCCACCAGACGCCGAGCCGCCTGTCCCAGTGCCGCCTGTCGCGGCGCCGCCGTTGCCGCTGCTTCCACCGGTTGCGCCGCCGCTCGAGGCATCGCCGCCAACGGCGACTCCACCAGTTGTAGCGCCGCCGGTGGTGTCACCGCTGGCGCTGCCGCCAGTGCCTCCCGTCGCACCGCCGCCGGTCGCGTTGCCGCCCGTGGCGCCGCCGCCGGTTGATGATGCATCGCCAGCAACGCCTGAGCCACCCGATGCGCCCGAGCCACCCGATGCGCCCGAGCCACCGGTAGCTCCGCCGGACGTTGCCGTGCCGGCGTCGCCGCCGGTTGAGGTGCTCGAGGCGTCATCGTGACGCTCAACAGCCACGCGCCCAGAGGATGCCGGGCCAGCAAGCGTGTCAAAGCTGGATGCCCACCAGCTCACAAGCATCGCCAGAACGCCAAGCGCGCGCAGCGCAGCGGCCGACCGAGACGCCCTTCCTCGCTTCATAGCAACATCCCCTTCCCGTGGGGTGTGCACCGCCCGTGCGGCGCGCCAATTGCCTCGATTGTTCCTGACGATGCGCTGGCTTACTTCTCCCTAGGACCGTCTACATCGCGCTATTGACACTGGGGTGACCGGCGACTGCCGGAGCGACGCTTGCAGCCGTGATGCGGGATCACCTCGTGCTCCCTGGCCCCGGCGAGGTCTACCCTGCTCACACCAGGGAGGAAGAGCTTCCCTGCTCGCGAGCATGCCAAAACCATCACCCCGCCGCCCCGGTTCTACCGGTCGCAGCGCTGGCACCGAGCACTTGGCCGCGTCTCTGCGCGCGTGCGTCACGGTTTTCGATCCCTCCCCCGCTGAACTGCAGCGCGCAGCTCAGGTGCCTTTCGCTCAGATGCTCTCGCGTGTCACCGGCCGGCAGTACCACCGGCAGTGGAGCAGTCCCGCACGGCTGCTCCAGACTGATAAACGCGCATAGATATCCTGCAAAAGGTACAGACTCCCTTGCTGTGCACTCTAGCAAGGACCCTGTCCGGACGCAAGAGGGATAGGACCTTTGTCATCTCGCAATCGGTGACAGGGCCAGCACTCGTGCTCCTCTGGGACCGCCTCACATCACACGAGGTGACAGTCCGGGATGGCCAATGCTTACACGGCACGATCGCTGGTCACGAAGCGGCGCCATGGGAGCAGCCAGCGCTCAAGCGCGGTCACGAGCATGAACAGACCGACAGCGAGCGCGGCGAGCACCGTAACGCAGGCAAAGACGCGGTCGGTACGCAGGTTGGCGCTCGAGAGCGTCAGCAAGTGCCCCAGGCCAGCTTCTGATCCGACAAGCTCGCCAAAGACCGCGCCAATCACGGCGACCGCAATACCGACTCGCGCGCCGGAAAAGAGGAATGGCAACGCCGAGGGAAAGGTCACCAGCCGAAAGCGCGACCACGAACCCGCGCCGAGCACGCGGAGAAGATCGAGCAATTCCCGATCCGCCGACCGAAAGCCATCTACCACATTGACGGTAATCGGGAAAAACGCGACGAGCGCAGTCACAATCACTTTCGGCGCCAGCCCATGCCCGAACCAGATGAGTAGCAGGGGCGCAAGCGCAACGATCGGCACGGCCTGGCTGGCGACCAGGACAGGATAGAGCGTTTGCTCCACGACCCGAGAGCCATGGATGGCGCTCGCCGCCAAGATACCGGCGACGAGCGCCACCAGGAACCCGAGGAGGATCTCCTGGAGCGTCACCCAGGCATTATCGAGCAGCAGACTGCGGTCGTGGACGATCGTGCGTGCGATGACGCTCGGCGACGGCAAGAACCAGCGTGGTGTGTCCGCCCAGCGCACCCAAATTTCCCAAACTGCGAGCGCGGCGATGAGCAATGCGAGGGGCGCGATCCGCCGGGCAAGCTGGGCTGCCGGTGACGGAGCGGGCAGGATGCGCAGAACCGGCTCCCCGGCTGGCGCGGGCCGCTCCTCAGTCACAGTGTCTCTCCTTGCCCGTTGAGCAACCCAACGACGTTGAGAATCGCGGCTTTGTGAGCGACGAATGTGGCATCCGCCACGATGGACCGGGAGCGAGGACGAGCGGCCTCGATATGCTCGATGTGCGCGATCCGAGCGGGGCGAGGCGTCAAGACCACCACCCGGTCAGCCAGGTAAACGGCCTCCTCAACATCGTGCGTGACGAGCAGGACAGCACGCTGCTCCCGTTGCAGGAGCCTAGCCAGCCAATCTTGCATCATGACACGAGTCAGCGCATCGAGTGCCGCGAACGGCTCATCGAGCAGCAACAGTGGCCGCCCGGCAAGAACGGTGCGCAAAAACGCAACACGCTGCCGCATCCCCCCAGACAACTGGGCCGGATACGCTTGCGCAAACCCTTCGAGACCGAATTCGGGGAACCGCGCATTGGCCAGTGCGCGCGCCTTGCGCCTGGGAACGCCGGCCACTTCGAGCGCAAGCGCAGCGTTATCCAGAGCCGTCCGCCAGGGCAACAGCAAGTCTCGCTGCCGCATATAGGCTGAGCGGCCAAGGCGGTCTGCCGCGGCGACTGGCTGCCCATCAATGCGGATCTCGCCACGATCTGGTGTGACCAGCCCGGCGATGATGTCGAGCAAGGTGCTCTTCCCAGAACCAGACGGACCGACCACAGCCACGAACTCGCCCTGATGCACGGCCAGCGACACACCAGCGAGCACGGGCAACACGCGACGCCCCTCGACATAGCTGGCATAGACATCGCAGACCTCGAGCACGGGCGCACCCGGCTCGCGCGGCCCCGATTGCGGGTTGTCGGCTCGCTCTGACATCTGCATCCATTGGCTCTCACAAGCGCTGCGGCGCTCGCCGTGCCCGGACATCTCCGCTGGATTGTAGCGATCAGGATCACGCTCGCCAGGAGGAAGGGCGGGACTGAGGGGACGTAGCCAGCGCAGCCGGGCGCTGCGCCGGAGCCGCTTCACCGGCGATCTCCGGCGGAGGCACGCCTTCTGTACCGCGAACCAGCAAGACGTACATGGTCGACAGGATCGGCAAGTGGCCGATGAGCTCCTGCGGCGGCAAAAACGCAATACCTAAATTGAATGGGATCCAGAGGGCAAGGATCACCAGACGCGGCAGAAAGCCACAGATCAGTGCGAATCCCGCTGTGACTTCCACAATGCCGACAATCGCAACGAATCTCCGGTCAGTGAACCAATCCAGCCCGAGCTCACGTCCGACGTTGAAGTCCGGATACGCGCGCAGAAACGCCTCTCCGAGCTCGGGGTTGAGCAACTTCTCTGTCAAGCCAAGGACAAGGACGGAAATCCCCGCAGAGATCCGAAGCACGGCCAATGCGTGAGGAAGCAAGCGATCGGTCAGGGGCAGGCGGTCCTCCTCCTGCCCGGTGCCATACCGCACCACGCCACGGCCAACGGCAACGAGATAGACGGCGATGCCAACAAAGAGGACGTGCTCGATGACCTGTTCCCAGGGAGCATAGGCAAAGGCGAGCAGCCACAGGGCGATAACCGCCAGAGCTCCTAGGCGGGTCAGAACGCCAGTGATGAAGGAGAAGCTCGCCACCACAACGATCATGGCAAGGACAACGCCAAAGGCATTGCGAGGCACATCGATATTGGGGGCAAAGAGGTGGAGGCGGCTTGCTTCGAATATCAGGGTAATCGCCGCTTGCACGCCGAGGATTGCTGGGGCCGCCGGCTCAAGCCGCTGGAAGAAGGGCGGCCGTGGCCAGAGTGGATCGCCAAGGAAACGCTGCAGCCAGGCGAGCAGCAGAACGACTCCCGCGCCAGTGAGGAGTGCAAAGAATACCGGGACGGAGACGAGGCGTCCCCAATCGGTCGGTGGCTGATCTGATTCCGCGACAAACCAACGCGCGTGGGCCATGGCCACGGCTGGTGCGAGGGCTGTTACGCTGCCGCCAATCGCGATCGCCGCCAAGCGGGGGATGAAGCAGCGGTATGATCGGTGATGGTGTTGCTGGCTTCGTCTGGTCATCGTGGGCCCGGTGCCGTGCGCCAGCACGGTCTAAGCCAATCGTACGATCTTCAGCACCTGCAGGATGGCGCTCCCGCATGGGTGCATGAAGCATGCCTGCCATGGGAAAGGGAGCGGGAGTCAGGAGTCGGGAGTCAGCGATGGGGCTCGGGGTTAGGGGTTGGGGAAGAACAAGGCTTCGAGCTTCACGCTTTGCCCTTCGACCGGCCGGCCGTTCGCGAAGCGCGGGAGTTGGGATGGAGGGAATCGTAGGGGAGGGACCTGTGCCCTCCTGGCCCTCCCGAGCCACGGAGGAGCATCGTCATGCCGAGCCTCGGCTTCCGCCTGGAGCCGGCCGCCGGGGCAGGCCATCGTGTCTGCCGCTTTGGACGGCCACAGGTGCCTCCCCTCCGATGTCCGGCGAGGAGGGCACCGGTCCCAGCGACACCGGTACCGGGAGGGCACGGATCCCAGGGAGGCCACAGGTGCCTCCCCTACTGCATTTCTCTTCTCCCAAGGTTGAGGGAGGGGATGGAGGTGAGGGTCATTCTCCACTCCTGTCCCCTGGCTCCCGGCTCGTTTAGACTGGCAAGCAACAGATGAAGAGCGGTGAGCATGCACAGAATGCTGGTGCCGATGGAGAGGTATTGACTGATTGGTTATGGCGCAAACAATGGCCTCGTCTGTTCTCGATGCGTTGCCGCCCCGTGCCGCTGCGATCGTTGCCCGGCTCGGTCAAGTCTTTTCCGCGGCCGGGCATGATCTCGCCCTGGTGGGCGGTATTGTCCGCGATGCGCTGCTGGGGCGCCCATTGCCAGCCGATCTCGATTTCGCCACCGATGCGCTCCCAGAGGAGACGCAGGCACTCGGGGAAGCAGCGGGGGCGTCTTCGGTCTATCTCGTCGGCGCAAAATTCGGCACGGTGGGCTTAGTCTTTGAGCCAGGGGAAGGCGATGGGTTCGAGGGCGCGCCGATCACAGTGGAGATCACGACCTACCGGAGCGAGCACTACCCTGATGAGAGCCGCCGCCCGGAAGTGGTATTTGGCACGAGTCTGCTTGGCGATTTGGCGCGGCGGGACTTCACCGTCAATGCCATGGCGGTGGATGCTGTCTCAGGAGCGATTATTGACCCGTTCGATGGGCAAGCCGATCTCGCGCGGGGAATCATTCGCGCTGTTGGCGATCCTGATGAGCGTTTCCGGGAGGATCCGCTCCGGCTCCTGCGTGCGGCCCGGTTCGTCGCGCAGCTCGGCTTTTTTGTGGAACCATTGACCAAAGCAGCGATGACGCGCCAGGCTGGGACCTTAGCGCGGATCAGCAAAGAACGCATCTATGCCGAACTGACCAAGCTGCTGACCGGCGACTACGCTTCGCACGGGTTGGAGACGCTGCTGGAAACCGGACTGCTCGTGATTGCCATGCCCGAGCTCGAACCGCTCGCCGCGGAGGCACAAAGCCGGCCAGAGCCGCGCCGGGGCATACACCGGGAGAAAGACCTGTGGGATCACACGCTCAAGGTTGTGGACCGGGCGCCGCCGCGCCCGGTTGTGCGGTGGGCAGCTCTCCTACACGATGCCGCCAAGCCGATGACGCGGTCGGTTGATGCCGCTGGCGAGGTTCACTTTTTCGGTCACGAGCGGGAAGGCGCCGCCCTTGCCCAGCGCCTGCTCAGCCGCCTGAGAGCAGACAAGGCGACGCAAGTGGCGGTCGCGCGCCTGGTTGAGCTGCACCTGCGACCGGCAACGTACGATCCCGACTGGACAGATAGCGCAGTCCGGCGCCTCATGCTCGAAGCCGGTGATGTGCTAGATGATTTGCTTGATCTCGCGGCGGCTGATGTCACGTCAGCGCGACTGCACAAGCAACGGGCTGCGGCGATGCGTATCGAGGCGTTACGGGAGCGCATCCGCCGGCTGGAGGCTGAGCACACGCTGGCACAACTCAAGAGCCCGCTCGACGGCGATGAACTGATGGGGATGTTCGGGCGCCCACCAGGGCGCTGGATCGCTATCATCAAGGATCGCCTCCGTGAGATGGTCATTGATGGGGTGCTTGCTCCAGACGACAAGGCGACCGCGGCACAGATTGCACGAGAGATGGTGGAGCGTGGGGAAGCGTAGCGTGAGCACGCGTCCCTAGGATATAAGGAGTAGATGAGGAGAGACCATGGAGACACATGAGCGCGGAGGTCTGTCGGTCGAGGAGTTGCTGCACAAGGATTTCTATTCGCCAGAGGAGCTTGCCATCCTGCTCGATATGGACGTCAACGCCATTCGCCAGGCCGCGTACGCTGGGAGGCTGAAAGCAGAAATCATTGATCACGACATCATTGGCATCAAGCGCGAAGACGCGATTGCCTGGCTCCGCGCTCAGGAATAGATCGGTCGTCGTGCAACCGGGAAAGCGGCACGAGCGTATTCTTGGATAACGAGTGCTCCCTTGCTTTGCGACAGGCGACGCCCGTCACGCGCATGGGCGAGAAGGAGGGCACCATGGAGGTCCGCGAGCGGATCGGCCGCACTCCCGATGAGTTACTGCATCAGGATCACTACACGCCCGAAGAGCTTGCGATCTTGCTCGATATGGATGTGAATGCGATCCGGGCGGCGGTGTTTAACCACCGCCTGCGAGCATTTGTTGTGGATCACCACATCATGTGTATACGGCGCGACGATGCGCTACGCTGGCTTGCCGGGCAGGAAGACGTTTTCCCACCCGCCGACGCAGGGTGGACTGAGCAGATCTAAATTCTTTGCATGCTCGTCTCCGCTGTGTGGTCAACCGCGGCGCGACCGTGCCTCGCCGTGGCAGCAGATCCAGGGGACCACCCTCGGCTCGATCTGCCAGAAGGGCCACGCGTTGTTGCGCCAGCTCCGGCACGCATGCTACGCAAATGGAGCGACGAGGTACACCAGCAGCCAGTGCATCGCCGCGGCTGGCAGCGCCCCTCCCGGCCAGCG
>FWPU01007294.1_pt1 | contig 20599 bp, 20 predicted proteins | sample 2228361 | NCBI WGS metagenome assembly FWPU01 (sample SAMEA103939777, study PRJEB20133) | metagenome
TGCTTCGGTCTTGGGGAGGTCGCCTTCGCGAGTGCCGAACATCTCACGAATATACGGTTGGAGGTGGATGGGAGCGAAATAGCCACGAGCAGGTATCCCACGCGCTTCCAGTCCCGCTATCACACGGTCGCGGTCTAAACCCTCAGCAAGAAGCACAACATAGACGAACCAGCTCATTCGCACATACGGCTTAACAACGGGCGGGCGCACCCAGTCATATTGATGGAGATACCGAGTGTAGGTCTGAGCGACCTGCTCACGCTTTTGAAGAAACTGCTCCAATCGCTTCATCTGAGAGACACCCAGCGCACAGGACATCTCATCGAGGCGATAGTTGTAGCCCAAAATTTGGTGTTCCAGCCACGCACCCATCTCGGCGCGCCCTTGATTGCGCATCGAACGGCACTGCTTCGCCAGTTTTTCGTTCCGAGTGACAATCATCCCACCTTCGCCTGTCGTAATCTGCTTATTGGGGTAGAACGCAAACACGCCTGCATTTCCAAACTGCCCGATTTTGCGTCCTTGATACTCCGCGCCCAGCGCCTCACAGCAGTCATCAATCAGTACAAGATTGTGTCGCTCGGCAATCTCGTTCAGCGCATCCCACTCGGCGGGGTGTCCGAAGGTGTCCACTACCATAATCCCCTTCGTGCGGGGGGTGATTTTGCGCTGGAGGTCGTCGATATCGATGCAGAAGGTTTCGGGTTCGATTTCCACAAATACAGGGCGCACGCGCTCCATCAGAAGCACATTCACACTCGCCGCGAAAGTGAAGGAGGGCACAAGCACCTCATCGCCCTCGCCCAGCCCCAACGCACGCACCACCAGATGCAATCCCGCCGTGCCCGAGCTGACCGCAATTGCGTAAGGAACCCCCACATAGTCGGCGACTGCTTGCTCGAACTCGATCATCTTCGGCCCGAGCGCCAGCCGTCCCGAGCGCACGACCTCCAGCACCGCTTGGACATCACTCTCATCAATCTCCGGGGACGCCATCGGGATTTTCATCATGTTCTATTCTCCTGATTATCTTCGCTGGGACTCCCACCGCCACACTGTAGGGAGGAATATCGCGCGTGACAACGGCGCCTGCTCCAATAATGCTCCACTCGCCTACCTTCACTTCGGGCAACACCACTGCACCTGCACCAATCAGGGCGCCCTCGCCGATATGAACCCCACCCGTGAGCCTTGCACCAGGAGCGATATGGACATAGGAGCCGATTTGGCAATCATGGTCGACGCTTGCAGAGGTGTTGATAATAGCGTGTTCACCTATTTTGGCATCGGGCTGAACGACCGCTCCTGCGGACACGGCGGTTCCCCCACCTATTGTGACGGTCTTGTCCACATATGCATGAGGGTGGATTGCAGAAATCCATTCGATATTGCTCAGACGCTGTGCCATCTGTTTCCGAGCGCTATTTGCTCCGATTGCTATAATCGCTTTGCGAATCTTATCCAGATAAGCCTCTATTGGACCGAGAATAGGAACATCGTAAATGTAGTGCCCCCATTTTGCAGGTGAGTCGTCCAAAGCGCACATCACCAGTACTCTCCGAGCAAGTAGCGTGGAGAGGACCACTTTTGCATGTCCTCCAGCACCCAACACATAGACGCCGTCAATCCGCACAGGAGCGTTCTCCAGTGAACTTAGGCATTGTTGCACAGCCTTCAGCGCTAATCCCCTCGCGCTTCAGTACCTTCCATAGCGTGAGGGCAATAATCTTCAGGTCTAATCCAATTGTCCAGTTGTCTACATACCATACATCTAAGCGGAACTTCTCGTCCCAAGTGAGGGCGTTTCGTCCGTGAACTTGTGCCCAGCCTGTAATGCCCGGTTTCACTTCGTGGCGTCGGGCTTGTTCGGGAGTGTAGCGGTCTAAATATTCCATCAACAGCGGTCGCGGTCCGACCAGGCTCATCTCGCCCTTCAGCACATTAAACAGCTCGGGCAGTTCATCAAGGCTTGTGCTTCGTAGAAAGCGTCCGAATGGAGTGAGACGCTTCTCATCGGGCAGGAGGTTTCCTGCCTCGTCTGTAGCGTCGGTCATCGTGCGGAACTTGTACATCACAAACGGTTTCCCGTGCTGTCCAGGACGCACTTGGCGAAAGAGCACGGGTTTGCCCAAGTTTAAGCGGACAAGCAGGGCAATCAACATCATCAAGGGCGCCAGCAAGACAAGCCCTCCCAGCGCGCCCACGATGTCTATGAGCCGTTTCAACCCTTGCGACCGCGCTAATCCTTGTTTTGGCATAGCTCCTCTATTATCCCGATGACTCGCTGGTTGATTTTATGCACATCGAACCTCTGCTCGGCAAGCTTTCGGCTTGCCTGCCCCATCGTTGAGATAAGCTCAGGGTTCCGAATAAACCGCTCCATCGCCTCCACCAACGCCTCCACATCGCAGGGAGGTACTAAAAACCCATTTTCGCCGTCTATGACCGTTTCCCTGCAACCGGGTGCGTCGGTCGTAATCACAGGGCGTCCCATCGCCATCGCCTCTTGAGTACTGCGGGGCACGCCTTCACGATAAGAAGGCAGCACATAGACGCTGGTCTGGGCGAAGTAAGGGCGCACATCGCTTACATGTCCGAACCATTCCAGAGTTCCTTCTTGAACCCACTGTTCTATCTCTTCCTGTTTGAGCGCGCTGGGGTTGGTGTCCAGTCCGCCGAGGAGCCAGAAGCGCGTATCGGGATAGCGTTGTTTGAGGATGCGTGCCGATTCGGCGAACTCTACGATACCCTTTTCCCGAAGCAAACGCGCAGCGAGGGTGAAGGTGATAGGCTGGGTATGGGGAGGAGCAAATCTCCATTCTTCTAAGTCCACTCCAATCCCACCCAATAGCACTGCCTGGTCAGGTCGCAATAGGCGATTTTCGAGGAATAGGCGTTTGTCGTCGGGGTTTAGGAAGAGCACCTTATGAGCAAAGCGCAACCCTAATTTGTAAAGGTTTTGAACCAGCCTCGAAAACAAAGTGTACTTCAGCGACGGCTTGTCAATAAATGCGTATCCCAATCCCTCTATCATTGCAATTCGTCGCGGTACTCCTGCAAGCGCACTGGCAATCGTGCCGTAGATGACGGGCTTAATATTATAGGGGATGACCACATCGGGCTTCACTCGGCGTAGATAGCGCCATAGGTGAAAGAGTGTTCGCAAGTCGTGGAGGGGATTAGTTCCAGTGCGCTGAAGGGGATAGTCTACAGGCGTTGCCCCGATTTGCTGGACGGCTTGCTTGATTTCAGGCGTGTAGTCGGGTGCCAGCACGATGATTTCATAGCCTTGCTTCCGAAGCGCTTCTATCAGCGCACCTCGAAAGCTCACGATGGAAGGGGCATAGGGCGAGATGAAGACTACACAATGCTGCTTATCATTTAGAGATCTATTTCTTGATATGGAAGTTCGGTATATCACTTTCATAATTGATCTCCTTTATTAAAATTATCTAAAACACTGATGTACATATGTCTATAATTTTGTGCAATATTTTCTGGATTCCAATCTTTCGGCATATGTACCCGTATGCCTACCGCTCGATTGATACCGTCTGCAAGAGCTGACGCGTCACCCGGGGGTACAACAATTCCACCAATCAGCTTGGCTTGATGCTCAATCCCGCCTGTTGCTGTTGCGACAAGCGGAGTTCCAAAAGCTGCGCAAAGCCATGGCACTGAAGACTGAGTTGCTTGTGTGTAAGGCATGACGCAGACAGCAGCGCGCTGGAATAAGTCAGCCACCTCGGCTTCACTCAAGTAATAGTTTCTCAGATCGAAAACTTCAGGCTTTTCAAGAATGCGACGACGCAGCCTTTGGGGTATTTTTCCGGGACCGGCGATAACAAACCTATATTGGTTTTCTAGTATACGTGATGATTCTATGAGAATTTCTATTCCTTTATATTTTTCTAATCTTCCAAAAAACAAAACTAAGTTTTCCCTAATAATTTTGTCTCTTTTATGCATTGTGAACTTAGATAAGTTCGTCATAAGTGGAATCACAAAGACACGCTCGGGCGAGATTCCAGCGTCCGTAAAAACTTTTTTGAAGCATTCTGAAAATATATGAATGAAATAAGCATAGCTAATTGTCTTTTTCTCGATTTGTCTTCCAACCCACGGAACAAGACCTGGATGCGGCTCTGGGTCATGTACACTCACGATTAGTGGGGCTTTCATTTCTCTGATTATCCACTTTGCCCAGAGTAAGGATGAGAAGTACCCTGCGCTGTTGAAAAGGTGGACTATGTCGGGTTCAAGAGCCTTTATCTCCAAGAATCGTCTTCGTGCCCATAGGGGATTGAAATATGAGATTAACTTTCCTGTCCAATTCCTGGTAATAGGATATTCTCTTACTATGATGTTGTCCTTGCGTTCAATTTCAAGGTGTGGGACATAGTACGCTAATTCGATACTCGGTGTTGCTACAACTGATAGGCTCTGCAAATGATAGCCCATAGCTCCACGCGTTGAGGGTGCTACTATCGCAACTTTCATCTTTGCCTCCAGAGTTGCACGAAGATTTGACGCGCCCGCATATCTATTCAGCCATTATACCCAATCGCACCCTACTCAGCTTTTGGTCAACCAACTATTGTATGGAACATTAGATATAGTTAGACATATATTTTGTTTATTATATTTCGACTTATAATATATTGACGAATTCTTATCAGAATTCCGATAAAAATGCCTAAAGATATCCAAAGTAATCGATTGCTATTAATATCATATGAAAAAAGAGATATAAATAAAGAGATTAAAACAATAGACATACTTATCAATAATTCTGGAACTAATATTTCTTTACCATAAATCTTATATTGAAATAAAAAAACATATACAATACAAAATAGAAATAAACAAAATAGTATAGAACCTATTATTCCTGTTTCAGATGCAATTTCTAAAAAGATATTGTGTGGATATACGAAGGTTGGCGAATGCAATCGCCAGTAGTAGTCGAAGCTGCCAATCCCCCATCCAATTATAGGTGAGGACTCAAACATTTCCACTGCCTTACTATAGTACCATAGCCTAACAAACTCTTCGGGACTACCATAAGCTAACCACTGAAGTCTTAATATTGTTGCGGAGGGTAGCCATATCGACGATAAAAATCCGAATAATATAATAAAAAATATTATATAAAAAACTTTTATTTTTTTGTAAAAAATAGCTATGACAAAGTATGAAATTAAGAGAGAAATGAAGGCTGATCTGCTTCCAATAAGAAGAATAACAATAAATGAGAATATTATTAACAAAAAATAAAATAAATTGAATCTTTTAGAAACCATTATAAACAACGTAATTATAGTTATAGATAGGTTAGCTCCCATTCCTATATAATCACCTCCGAAAATGCGTCCTGTTCGAGGCTCAAATGAGCCTATCGACAAATATATTGATATATAATAATAATAAGACTCTATAATTGAGATAGCTGAGAAAAATATCCAAGAGTATAAAAACTCATAAAACTTTTGTTTGTTTTGTGATATAACGAAGATGCTCGCTGTAAAGCTCCAGACACTCAGAGTCATGAACCTTATTAACTTCTCAACGGAATACTCACTGATGGGACTCCAGAGTACACTTATGAATAACCATAGAGAAAAAAATAAAAAAACAAAAAATATTAATAAGATTGTGCTTTTGATTTTCATTCTCAGGATTAAGGGCATGCCACGAACTACGCTTATGATAAAGAACAGTAAGGTGAGGTCTACAGGTATCCATTCGAGACGCGGGTCGCTCTTGATTCGTGTAGACCACACAAAAGCAGCAAATAAAAATCCGAATGAAGTAAAAAAATTAAATATTTTATGCAGTATAGATATATTTGTTATGTACATATACTTTGACATTCTAAAGCCAATAAAATTTATTATATTAAATTTTTTATTATTATTTGTGACATTCATTTCGTTTCCTCCACATCAAATTCGTAGTCTTCTAGTAAGGTGAGTATATATTCTTTGCTGCATTTGTTCAGATTATATTTTTTTAAGTAATCAGAATCTAAATAAATAGATTTTGATTTTAAAGTATTGATTATTGTTTCAGCCAACAAACCTGCATCACCAACAGGTACGAGTTTTCCCAACCTTCCACCTTCTAAAATCTCGCTTGGTCCGTACGGGCAGTTGGTGGACACAACGGGCACGCCACACGCCATCGCCTCAACCAGCACATTCCCAAAACCTTCCCACCTGGATGAAAGGACAAACACGGCAGAACGCTTCATATAGGCATACGGGTTGTCCACGAAGCCTGGCATATCGACCTCCCCTTGCAAACCCAGCTTTTGGATTAATGCTTCTAAGTCTTGACGGAGTTCGCCCTCTCCCAAGATAACAAGTCGTGCCTCTATCTGCTGGCGTACAAGCGCAAAGGCGCGGATGAGTGTTGCGAAGTCTTTTGGCTCGGTTAGGCGCCCAACACCCAGTATCACAGGAGGCATGTTCGGCTGGAACCAAGGATGTTCCACTGGTTCATTAGCTTTTTCCATCAAATCTGGTGTTATTATAGGATTATAAATGACCTTGATGCGCTCCTGAGGAATACCGAGCTTTTGCCTATAATCGTTAGCAAGTCCCTGCGATACGGCTACAACTTTATCTGCCCATCGGTAGACGAGTCGCTTTGCAAAGGGAGTCATATACCGTCTAATGCATGAAGGGTAATTGGAAGCATCGGGTAGTTTGACGTGTACGCTGACAACTACCCGTTTGGGTACTCTGGCAATCTTGGAGGCGATGATGGCTACAGCATTAGCATAGTCTAACGCAGATAAAAGAGCATCTGGTATAGAGTGTTTTAGGTATCGTACTAAAGCAGGTAGACTTCTTGCAACAGATCTTGCTCCCAAGTCTACTAAGCCTACCTGAGAAGGTATTTGCTTGAGTAAGTGACCTTCAGCATTAGCTACTACGAGATCTACTTCAAGACCCAACCTGACAAATTCTCGTGCGAGGTTGAGACATACTCGTTGTACTCCGCCACCAATAAGGGAGGGTAGATAAATCGCTATCTTTGCCATGTGTGCCTCCGCTTCAGCAGCATCTGAACCCGCCTGAAATTCAAGAGCGCCCAAATTGTACCATACGTCACAAGCCCTGCCGAAAACTTAGCCACAAGTCCGAAGAACCCCTCCATGGCGTGGAGAAGCCAAACGACCTGCACTACTCCAAGCAGAGCCAAAAGGAATTTCAGCACATCCGCCCACGGAATCGGAGCGACCAATATCTGGCGTCCCTTCCAAAAGCTCAGGATTAGAGTTAGGGCGTAGGATATGAGAGTCGCATAAACGGCTCCCATTAGCCCGAAGGTCGGAATCCACCATACATTCAGCACGAGGTTCGAGAGGGCACCCAATCCCAAAATGCTACTGTGAGTTAGTGTATTTTGCTTTAGGTAGAAGGGTACATCGAACCAGTAGGCTCGTAAGCCCGACAAAAGCACCCCTACCGCAACCCACGGCATTACTTGGTTGGCTGTCTCGCGGAATTCGTTGCCAAAGACAATTGGAGACAGATTAGGAGCAAGGAGAGCAATAAGAGTGACAAGGGGCAAACCTGCCGAGAGAAGTAGTGTTCCAGTGCGACGAAGCTGGTTTAGGGCGGCTTGCGAGGTTTCGTGCTCATAAGCGCGAATAATGGCAGGGTAAGTCGCCAAGTTGATAGTTGAGAGGACCATCGTGATAGTCTGCTGAGCGAAATCGTAAGAAGCGGAGTATAGCCCGGCGGGCGCTTCGCCCAGAAACCACGCAATCAGAAAACGGTCAGATGTGGCGATGATGTGGGAAAAAGCGAGCGAAAAGGTGAGGGGTATCCCGTATCGTAGCATCTCTTTCAGCAGGGGAGAATCGTATTGACCTATCAAGTAGAAACGACTGAGTCCGCCTGTCAGTGCAGTTGCCACAACAGTGCCCGCTATCAGTCCCAGCAGAGGAGCCGATGCGGTCTGGACGCCGAACCAGACCAATCCAACGCCAATAGTAAGGCTGATATAGGCTTTGAGATTCGAGGCTATAATGTGGAGACCGACACGCTGTTCGGTTCTCAAGAACTCCAACCACTGCTCGAACCAAACCTGTGTCCAGAGAAGCCCCACTCCCAGCGCCAGGATGAGGCGCCATTCTGGTTTCAGGAGGGACAGCAACAGGGCAAGGGCACTGACCCCCATACAGAGCCAGAAGATACTGGTGGCGAGGGTGCCCAGTGTCTTCTCGGAGGGATAGGCGCGCATCGGCAGAAAGCGAAGAAGCGAAGCGCGCGCCCACTGAAAGAGAAGCATGTTGACCAGCCCCACTCCACTGACGACCAAGACATATCGCCCGAATTCCTGAGGCTCTAACAGGCGGGTATACACCATTAGCGAGAGAAGACTCGCAATCGCTGAGGCTCCTCGCCCAACCAGATAGACACTGACCTGTCTTAGAAGCGCCATTAACTTAAGGGGTCTTCTCGAAAACGATGTTCATACGAGACTTCGAGATAGCTCGATATCCATACGACTGGATAAGCTCAGACAACGCAGGATTATGTATGTACTCTACCCATAGTAGTTTCGGGTGAGCATGGGTAGGTACATGCTCGAAAAAGTGGCGTAGCACGCGCTCTTCTGCCCCCTCGATGTCCATTTTCATCAGTTCACAGCGCTCGATAGTGTATTTCTGGAAGAGGTCGGCTAAGGGAATCACATCGACCTCGATTACTTTCTGAGTTTCATCTTTCGTTGGCGCCTTGACGGGATGCATAAAACTGGAACGACCGCAATAGGCGGAACTGTAGTGAAACGGCAGCTTGCCGTAAGTGTCTAATACACCGACCTGCACTGGAACTACATTTGTGATTTGATTGAGTTCGAGGTGTTCCTTGAGACGCTGGAAGGTTTCTGGTGCCGCATCTATAGAAAGCACGCGAGCGTTAGGGAATCGAGTTGCAAGCCAAAGTGTGATAAAACCGATGTTCGCCCCCACATCGATGAGCCAGCCAGAAGTGTCGTGGGGAATTTTTTGCAGAACTATCCGACGCTCGGTGGCATCGTATCGATGAGGCATGAACCAGTAAGCACGATCCTCATAGCGCGTGGGGTCTAAACGCATCTTGAAGCCCTCGACGGGGACAATATCGCCACCGCCCAGACGAAGCTTCAGGTGCATCGGGCAGAATACCAGCATCGGGATTGCCCGAATGAACTTGATATTCGGGATAGCAAGGGCTAACCGTCGAAGTGCCAATCGTGCCAATCGCTTAGGTGTACTCACTGTATCTGTTTTTTCGTCTGTCGCAGATGAATTCCTGCTGGATTTCGGGAGGGTGGAAAAAAATTTTTGTGACCCCAGGGGGATTCGAACCCCCGTCCTCCTGGCTGAGAACCAGGCGTCCTGAACCGCTAGACCATGGGGCCACCTTGCGGAGTGTATTGTACCCTATACCCGACAAAAAAATCAAGACCTCAAACCCCTAACGGCTCTGAAGATAGCGTGCAAACTCTTGCGTCGCGTCACGCGCAGTAGGGTCATCAGTAAGTTGATAGCCTTTGCTTTGCGCCCACTGTTCGGCTAACTGGCGCAACACCGCGCGCGCCAAATCTGCATTTGCCTGACGCCGTTGGGCTGGCTCGGGCGATTGGGAAAGCGGCACGAGGCGAACCGAAACCGCTGGCAGGGTCGACTTCTGGGCAGGGGCAGGGTTCAATCGCTCAATTGGGGGTAGGTAGAGGTCTTCGGCACGCGGTTGTGCTGCCATAATCTCCTCGACCTCGCGCTCGACTTCTGCCACGAACGCACGCTGGCGCGCTCGCACACGCACCTCAACTTCCTGCTCGATGCGCGTGAGTTGGGCTTGGTAGGCGTTTTCCAGTTGGCGTTGGGTGGCTTGCCAATCACGCTCTAACTGCTGAAGCGATGCTTGTGCCTTCTGATAAGTCTCGCTGTCTGGGGGATGAAGCAGGAGCTGAACCAAGAGAGGAAACCGCGCCCGACCATATGCTTGAAACGCCTCGAACCACTCTCGGTCGCGCTCGGCAAGCAAGAGGTCGGTCTCATAATCTGAGCGGATTTCGCCGCGCCAGCGAGGTTCTAACTCTGCCAGAATTGCCAAGCGCGTCTGGAGCAGGTTTTGACGCACGGCTTCGCGCTGGTCTTGGATGCTTTGCAGGGCAATCCGACGCCGGACATCAAGATTTTCAGGCGAAAGGGGCGGGGGCAGTGCTTGAAGAGTCTGCCCCGAGGGGCTATAGGCGATGTCCATCGGTGAGGGCTGAGGCAGGGGCGTGGTATCGGGAAGGCTGGGGCGGAGCGTTTCCCAATCGATGCGAACACGTTCGCCCGCTCGAGAACCACACGCGCTCAGCCCCAACCCGACCAAGAGAAGGAGCAAACCTATCGTCGCTCGTTTAATCGCTTAATCACCTCGTCCGTGATGTCGTTTTCAGCGTAGAGTACCGACTCGGCAGAGAACACCACGCTCAGGCGCTTCTCTTTCGCCACTTGCCCGATGACCTCGCGCACGACCTTATTGACTTCTTGTCGGCTCTCTTGAACGCGCTGTTCCAGTTGTTGACTGAGTTGCTGGGCGAGTGCTTGGAGCGCTTCTCGCCCCCGAACCTCCATCTGGGTGAATCGCTCCAGCGCTGCCTTCTCGGTCTCGGAGGGACTCGGCTTCTGGCGCAACTGTTGGAGTTCCTCAAAACGCTGACGCGAAGTGTTCGTTAGTTGCTGGAGACGCTGGCGCTGAGCGTCGTTCAGGTTATCCGCCAGAAGAAGCGTTGTCATCTCTTGGCGTTCCTCATCCGTGAGGATGCTGTTCTCTTGTAGAGTTTGAAGGGCACCACGATAGCGCTGCTCTAACGCTTGCAGTTGCTCTAAGCGGGTTTTCACATAGCTGGATTCGTTGACGACCCGCTCGTAGTCTACCACGCCCATATTCTGGGCGAAGGTCAGCGCTGTGAAGCAGAGCGTGATACCCAATATCATCAGTTGTCGCATAGTTGAACCTCCTTGTGTGTTGGATTTAGAACACTTGCCCCACGCTGAAGTGGGTGCGTCCGCCATCGCGCCCGATTCCGTAGTCAATTCTCAAGGGACCGAGCGGGGTGCGCACGCGAATCCCGAAACCATAGCCGATTTCGGGTTTGAAGCTTCGGCTTTGGGTGAAGTTGTTTACGGTGGGATAGCCTCCCCACGCGTGCCCAATATCGACAAAGAAGACCGCCGTGAACGCCTTTTCCACGGGCTGGCGGAACTCGAAGCTGAACAGGAACGCCTGCTTGCCCCAGAAGCGGTCTTCGGGGTATCCGCGCAGGCTCTCCGCACCGCCGATGAAGAACTGTTCGAAGAAGGGCACACTCCCCGTGAGCGTACCGTAGTAGAAGCGCGCTGCGAACACTTGGCGACGGTCATCTGGGTTGATACGACGCCCCTGAGGGCTGAAGAAGAGACGATAATCCAGCGAGGCGCGCAAGAAGTTTGAACGCCCCAACTTGACCACGCCCGCATCGATGAACTGCTGTTCGGCAGAGCGAATGTTGGTAGTGCCAGGTTCGATGGTAAGCATCAGGAACTGACCCGTAGCAGGGTCTAAGTCGAGGTCGCGGGTGTTGTATACTCCACGCAAGGTGAGGCTGGTCAGCGAGCCGTCTTGACGAATGAACCCGCCCCCCGCTGTGGTAGCGACGCGGTTCGTGCTCACATCTTCGGTGCGAAGCCCGATTGAGGCGTTGAAGAAGTCGCCAAACGGTCGCCCAACGCCGATTGTTATCCCACGCCGACGCTCGTCGTAGCGGTCTTCTTGGTCAGTGGGCAGAGGGGAACCCCCGAAAAAGTTCGAAGTGAACCGATAGACGAGTTTATCATAGAGTGAGATGGAGAGGCTCGTGCGATGGCGGTCCAAGTAAGGCTCGGTGAAGCTGAGTTCGATGCTGTTGCCGTTGCGACCGCCTGTGCTTTGGAAGTTGACCCCGATTGTCTGCCCGTTGCCTCGGAAGTTGGTCTCATAGATTTCTGCCAGCCCGATGAGCCGTCGTCGCGAGTCGATGGCAAAGCCCACATTCAGTCGCCCTGTCGGTCGCTCCTTGAAGCGCAAGACGATATCGACTTCGCCAGGGTCGCCCGCTTGCTCTTCTGGCTCAATTCGGTCGAAATAACCAGTGTTATAGAGGCGATTGATGTCGCGTTGCCATCGGGGGATGTTGAACAAGTCGCCTGGCTTGGTGCGAATTTCGCGCAGAATGACATGCGTACGGGTCTTAGTGTTGCCCTCAATTTTGATGTCGCCTACCCGCAATTCGCTCAAGAGAATTTCCAGCACGCCGTTTTCGTAGTCGGGCGGGTTATAGCCTTCGGGGAGGACGATATAGCCTGCACGCTGATAGGCTTCTTGAATAGCACTGATATCGGAGCGCGCCAGATTGGTGTTGAACACAAAGCCAGGCTTGTTGCGGATGACCTGAGTCAGCTGCTCTGTACTCAGCACGGTGTTGCCCACAAAGCGCACCTCTTTGATGAGCGGGTTCTCCACGACATCGAACTGCACGCGCACGCCCGTCTCGCCGGGCTGGATGCTGGCGTTGACCTCGCTGAAGAGTCCCATCGCCAGAATGGTCTGGCGGTCGCTCTCTAATGCCGATTGAGTAAACGGTTCACCCACTCGGAGCTTCAGTGCAGTGGTTACGGCTTCTTCCGAGACATTTTTCAAGCCACGCACGGTAATCGCTTCCACGCGTCGGTCTTGCGCAAAACCGACGAGTATGCCCACTACAAGAAGTGTGATGCTCAATACTAAGCGGTAGATTTTTCGTGCGAACATCAGCGTTCATCCTCCAGAACATACGGAGCAAGGCGGACGCGGAGCCACGCACGGGCGCGCGCCAACCGACTGCGCACCGCCTCCAGCGTGATTCCAAGTACCTCCGCCATCTCCTCGTAAGACATCTCTTCGTACTCTCTGAGCAAAATAATCTCTCGGTAGTCAGGGGGCATCTGGCTAATCAGCAGGCGCACGCGCTCAATCAGTTCCTGCTGGAGCAGATGCTCTTCGGGTGAGAGTCCCGGATCAGGCGGGTCCCAACCTGTCGGTTCGCCCTCGTCGTCAGTTTCCAAGAGGCTGAGGTCTACCTCGCGTTTGCGGATACGCGCCCGTTTCTCAAGGTGGTCGTTCGCCAGGTTGACCGCAATCCGATAGAGCCAAGTGTAGGGCTGAGACTCGCCACGAAAGCGACTGAAGGCGCGGAACGCACGGTAGAAGGTCTCCTGAGTGAGATCCGCCGCATCTTCAGGGTCGTTGACCATACGGAGCAGAAGGTTGTAAATCCTTCGCTCATACGCCGATACCAACGCCTCGAACTCTTGCGCCTCGTCCATCCATCGAACGCCCTTGTCGCTTCCCTGACACAGAAATTTAGACTCTTAGCCGTTCCTTCTGTTTCAGACTGCCTAAAGTGTACCCTACGGCTTATTCTGTACTTGCTGTGCTTTTTGGTAGAATTGCCTGGCGCGCTGGGTGTCGCCCTGACGCTCGGCACAAAGACCCAGCAGGCGAAAGATACGGGCGTCCTGATAGCCGTAGTCAAGCAGTGCTTGGAGGGCTTGCTCGGCGTCGCGGGGTCGATTTTGCGCAAGGCGCAAGTTGGCTTTGACCAGCCCCAGCGCGAAACGGTCGTTTGGGAGTTGCTCAGCGCGCGCAACGAACTGCTCAGCCAGCTCCAACTCGCCCCGCTCTATCGCTTGGCTCGCCCCTGCCAGCCAAGGGGTTCCACTCTCAAACTCTTTCAGCAGGCTTTGGGCTAACGAGCCTTCAGGGTTCCCGATATACTGGAGTGCCAGTCGGAACTGCTCTTCGGCAAGGTCGGGGCGTCCCCGACGCACATAGATTAAGCCTAACACCTGATGCCCCATAAACTTCGGGGTCTTGCCCAACAGGTGTTGGCGTGCTATCTGTTCCGCCTCATCCACTTGACCCGATTCGGCGAGCATCACCGCCAAGTTATTCCAGCCGATGATGTTGTCGGGTTCCAGCTCAGTGCCCTTGCGGAACATCTTGATGGCTCCTTCGGGGTCGCCCAGCCGAAGTATTGAAACGCCCTTGTTCACCCAGCCCATCCCACTGTTGGGGGCGATTTCTATTGCGCGCTCGGCATACTCCAGCCCCTTCTGGTGCTGTCCGATTTTGTTGTAGTAGTCGGAGAGGTTGCTCCAGCCAATCGGCGAGCGGGGTGAGACGCGCGTGACCCACTGCCAGAACGGTTCATCATCTTTCCAGTTCGGGAGGCTCAGCGCAGTGACGAGGGCGAACCCCATGCCCCAGACACTCGCCAGCACAGGCAGAACGCGCTTTTGAGGTTCCTTACGAAAGACCGCCAAGAACACCCCCGCCGTGCCGATTAGGAAAATCACCAACGGGAAGGTGAGGAACCGTTCCGCCGTGAAAATGCCGAACGCAAACTCCATCGGGCGCAGGTTCAGCACAGGAAGCAAGGTCGCTACGCCTCCCACCAATAGCCAACCATAGGGTGAAACCCGCCTTGCCAGCCAGAGAAACAAGCCCAAACAAGCAAGACTGGCGAGCAACTGAACCCACGCCACAAGGTCAGCAGGAGAGACGGGCAATTGGGAATGGTGAACAGGCGTGATGCTGAAGAAGGGGAAATAGACCAGTCCGAGCAGGGTTGCCAGCGTGCGCCCGATTAACAACAGGTGCTGGAGCGGTGAGCCAGGGTCAATCTGGTAGGCGATTTCGCCTGTGTAAAACAGATAGCCCATCCCCACATAGCGCACGCCTGCATAAAACAGCGAACTCAGAAGTAAGGTGAGGAACAGAGGAAGCACGCTTGGCGAGGGCGTATCATTTGGGATTGCGACGCCCACGGCACGCTTCACCCCCAACCAAAACGGAAGCAAGAGCCACAGCACCACCGCCATCTCTTTGCACAGCAGGGCAAGGAAGAAGGCAATCCCCACCCCCAGAAGCCGTTTCCAACCCGTAAGGCTCATCTCAAAAAGTAGCGCCATCAGCAGAAAGGTGGTGGTTAGCAGGTCGTAGCGCGAGGAGACGAACGCCACACTCTCCACCAGTGCGGGGTGAACCCCATACAGTGCGCTCAGCACCACCACAACCCAACCGTGCCCGAACCATTGCCGAGCGAGCAGGAACACCAGCAGGATGTTCACCAAGTGAATCAGCAGATTCGCCAAATGGAACGGCATCGGGTTGTCGCCCCAAATCCAGATTTGCACGAGTAAAGTGGTCAGGGCAAGCGGGCGAAAGTAGTTCGGTGAGAAGTCGAGGGGTTGGCGCACCGCTTCCAACCAGCGCGCTGGGTCGCGATAGTCGGGGCGACCGTAGATAATCTGGTCATCGTCCCACACAAAGCCGAACTGCAGGGTCTGCAAATAGAAAAGTGCTACAATCGCCAGCACTGCGCCTATCCCCGGCCAGACCCAGCGATGGGCGTTCATCCTCTCCTGAAACACGCCATAGGATACCTCTTAAGGTATACCTTTCGGGGTGTTAGGCAGACTCATGGCATGGCTACGAAAAGCACAAGAAGGACTACGCCCCGAACGGGTCATTGTCGGACTGGGCAATCCAGGCGAAGAGTATCGGGGCACACGCCACAACGCAGGCTTCCAAGTGGTGAGCCGACTCGCCCGACGCCACGGCATCCCGCTCAAAACCATGCGCCACCAGAGCAAATATGGGATTGGTGTTATTGGGAGCGTGCCTGTTCTATTGGCACTGCCCCTGACCTATATGAATCGCAGTGGGGAAGCGGTGCGGGCGTTGTTGAACGCCTACCACCTCAGCCCTCAACAGATGTTGGTGGTGTATGATGATGTGGCGCTTCCACTTGGAACACTTCGGGTGCGTCCAGCAGGTTCATCGGGTGGACAGAAGGGGATGAAGTCGATTATTCACGCACTGGGTACGGAGGCGTTTCCACGCTTGAGGATTGGCGTTGGACCTGCCCCGTTTGGCGTTGACCTCGCCGACTTTGTGCTCGCGCCCTTTGAGGAGGACGAGCGTTCCCTCGCTGAACAGATGATGGAACTCGGTGCCGACGCGTGCGAAGCATGGCTCACTCTGCCTATTGAGCAGGTGATGGCGCGCTACAATCGGCAATTCGCTGTAGGAACTCAGGTTGAAAAGGCTGACGAACCGACTTAAGCGACCTCTAACTGCTTGCTCTGATGGGGGTATAATAGGGCTAAGATGGATGTAAAGCCTTCTACTGATACTGTAATTATGATTGATGGGTCTTATGGTGAAGGCGGCGGGCAAATCCTTAGGGCTGGGCTTGTCCTGTCTATGCTGACGGGTCAGCCTGTGCAGTTTAATAACATTCGGGCGCGCAGACCGAATCCAGGGCTTCAACCCCAGCACCTGACCGCAGTTCACGCTGCGGCGACCATCAGCCAGGCGCGTGTTTCGGGAGCGATTATTGGGTCGAACTACCTCTACTTTGAACCAGGACCTATCGAAGGCGGAGAGTTCCTATTCAATGTAGAGGAGATTTCTGGGGCAGGTTCGGCAGGTTCGGTGATTTTGGTGGCACAGACGGTGCTGCTGCCTCTTGCGCTTTCAGGGCAGTCAGCTCAGGTCACCTTGCTCGGTGGAACGCATGTGGGCTGGAGTCCAGGCGCGGATTATTTGACCCAAGTCTACCTGCCCGCGTTGCGCGAGATGGGTATCGAAGCAGAACTCATTACGCATGCAGCGGGGTTCTACCCACGCGGTGGCGGTCAGGTGGTGTTGCGTGTTTCGCCAGCAACGACACCTTTGCGCCCCATCCACTGGTTGGAGCGCGGTGCCTTCAAGCAGATTACGCTGACCTTCACGCTCTCGAATCTGCCCGAACATATCCTCAAGCGCGGGCAACAGTCGGCGGAAACGCTCATCGGTCTGCTGGGAGTGCGTCCCGACTTCAAACACCAAATCCTACCCTCGCGTGGGTTCGGCTTGTCACTGACCCTTTCCGCACGCGCCGAACACGGCTACGCCGGCTTTATTCGGCTGGGACGACGCGGTGTCGCTATCGAGCAGGTCGTGGAGGAGGCGTGGAATGAGTTCGTGGGGTGGGCGAAAACACGAACTGCCGTTGATCACTTCCTTGCCGACCAACTCGTGCTTCCTGCGCTCTTCGCAGACGGTCCAAGCGAGTGGACGACCTCCCGACCCACCAGCCACCTGAAGACCCTGCTGTGGCTCGTACATCACTTTGTCAAGGCACGCACCGAGATTACTCCTCTTGAAACACAAGGCGTGAAGATACGAGTCGCTCCGGGAGAGGAACCTCAATCTACCGACCACACGAACAACACGAATCACACATCGACATAGTAGCGGGCGTGCCAGCCCCCGTTGGTCTGGGCAAGTTCTAAGCCGTGATAGGTGACCGACTTGACGGGGGCACCGCTCCACTCAATCTCGTGGGGTTCGACGGGCGTGTAGCGAGCGGTGGCAGTGAGCTTCCATCGTTCGCCAACCTGCTCTATCCGAACTTCGGGAAACTCGCGGAACAGGTAGTGCTTCACCTCGAACAGATAGACCAACTCGTTGAGCCAGCGTACCAGGAGCATTTCGAGGTCAGGAGCCTCTTTCTCGATCGTGAGCGATTCGGTGGCAGGGTAGCGTTCAGGGTCAATCATGAGCGCAAACATCCCTTCTGCGCAGGTGGCGAACAGGTCCGAAAGCGATGATGCCGCCACATCCAACCCCTTGTCAGCCGTATGGTCTAAAATCTGGTACTTGCCCATAGTGGGGTGTTTGTTCGCTGTTGGTGTCGGGATTCCTGCTAAGGTGCTATAACCTAACTTTTGTGTTGTCCCTGCCCAAGACTTACTCTTCTACACGCGCAAGCAACTCTTGAATCAGCTGGGCAGGTACAGAGGTCTTCAGCCCGCGTTCCAGACTACGACGCTTGAGCGCGCCTTGCAGACACTCACGCTTCGGGCAAAGATACGCCCCACGCCCCTGAAGGCGATGGTCGGGGTCAAATAGAACGGTGTTGGAGTTCGGGGGGCGCACGAAGCGCAGGAACTCCGACTTGGGGGCGGTGCGCCGACAGAAGGCACACCGCCGAATCGCTTGATGCGCCATCTTATGCGCTCTTTTCGCCTTTGGCAATCTCCTCTTCCGAGCGCACTTCCAACTGCCAGCCTGTGAGTTGCTCGGCGAGGCGCACATTCACGCCCCCACGCCCAACCGCCTGACGCAGTTGGTTGTTCGGCACGACGACCAGAGCCGACTTCTTCGCCTTGTCCAAGATGACGCGGTTCACGCGGGCGGGGTTAAGCGCATCGCGAATGAACTGGGCAGGGTCGCTACTCCACTCGATTACATCGATATGCTCACCGAACAGTTCGTTGGTGATGGCTTGCACGCGCATTCCACGCTGACCCAAGCATGCGCCCACCGCATCGATGAGCGGGTTCTTTGAATGCACAGCGACTTTCGTGCGCTCGCCTGCTTCGCGTGCGATTGCCTTGACCTCCACATCGCCACTGGCAATCTCGGGCACCTCTTTAGCGAGCAGGCGCGCCACTAACTGGGGCTCCGTGCGTGAGGCAATCACTTTCACATCGCGCAGGCGGGGTTCGCGCCCGCGAGAGGTTTCCGGGAGTTTGACCTCCAGCACCAACACCTTAATGTCTTGCCCGATTTCGTAGGTATCGCGTGGGCTTTGGTGGCGTTCGGGCAGAACCACTTCCACGCGCCCATAGGACAGAAGCACTTTCGGACCGATGAACCGTTCGATCCGGGCGCTAATCACATCGCCCACACTGGCGTTTAGCTCACGCAGAGCATGCTCACGCTCCAGCTCACGCAGCCGTTGAATCAGAACCTGAAGGGCGTTCTGCACTGCAATCCGCCCAAACTGCTCAATCGGGGCTTCCAACTTAATCGTATCGCCCACTTCTAAATCGGGATTAATCTTCTGCGCCTCTTCGAGGCTAATCTGGATGTTCTCGTCGGTGACGAAGCCGACAACCTCCTTCTCGATAAACACGCGGAAGCAGTTGGGGGCGTCTGGGCTGAACTGGGCGTGAATGCGTGCGTTATGGGGCAGGTGCTGCTGGCGACGGTAGGCGTTCACAAACGCCGCCTCCAGCGTGGACAACAGGTCGGCGAAGGGGATCCCACGCTCGCGCTCTAACTGTTTCAAAACCTCAATGATTTCGTTACATTGCATCGTTCATACCCCCTTGGGTTTAAAGAAAAGAGTGGGGGCACGACCCCACTCTTCCCTCTCTCAGTGCCCGCGTATAGTATACCCGCTTCCTCGTGAGTCACACTGTCAGATTTCGTGAGGATAGACCACGCCCCACTGCGCGCGCAGAGCGTCCATAATACGCATCAAAATCAGTATCTCATCCAAGCGCATCAAGTGGCTCTCGGTCAGCCCTTTGTGAAGGCATTCGTGAACATGGCGAATCTCGAACTGGAGACCATCGCCCTCATAGGGGAAGAGCAGATGCTCTTGGGTGCCGTCCGAGCGGGTGAGGAACGCCTCCGACGGCTTCCACCATGGGGCAGGGAACTGAATCGTGCCTTTCGTTCCGCACAGGTTCGCTTGCTTGGGCGTGTTGACCCGAATCGATGCGCTCAGCACGGCTAATGCACCCGCAGGGTAGTGAAAGACCATCGCACAGACCTCATCCACGCCCGTCTCGCCCACGATTGCCGACGAGACCATCTGCTGGGGCACGCCGAGAAACTGGAGCGCAAGCGCGACAGGGTAAATCCCCACATCCAACAGCGCGCCCCCACCCAGCTCGGGGTTGAACAGTCGGCTGGTGGGGTCATAGGGTGGTTGGAACCCGAAGTCGGCTTGCAGGAGTCGGATTTCGCCTATCTCGCCCGCTTCCACGCGCCGAACCACCTCGCGCATCAGGGGGAAACAGCGTGTCCACATCCCCTCCATGATGAAGCGTCCCGATTGGCGCGCCACCGCAATCACCTGCTCGGCTTGGCGGGCGTTGAGCGTGAACGGTTTCTCGCACAACACATGCTTACCTGCTTTGAGGGCTTGGAGCGTGTTCTCGGCGTGCAGGCTGTGAGGGGTGGCGACATAGACAATCTCCACTTCGGGGTCTTCGATTACGGCTTGATAGGTGTCGTAGCGTTTGGGGATCCCGAAGTGGCTTCCGAAGGCGTCGGCGGTCTGTTGGGAGCGCGAGCCGACCGCCACCACCCGCGCTTCAGGCACATGGAAGACCGCCTGCATAAACCGCTTCGCAATCTTACCCGTGCCCAGAATGCCCCAGTTGTAGGTCTGTTTGCTCATGGTGAACCTCCCGTAATCGCTGAGTCTTGACTATCATTTTATTTTTATATTGGCGTTTTTGAAACATCTGCTTCAATCGAAACACCACTTCGTCCAGCTTCGGTTCCTCATCTCGGATGGGGAAGGCGAGCATCTTCAGACCACACACTTGCGCCACACTGGGCGAAGGAGGGGTGAGGGGTGCCTCGAGATACCGTTCGCCATCTCGCATACACAGGAAAACGATTTTGCCTTGAACTTCAGGAAATAGGATTAAGTGATGATAGGAAATTTTTTGAACCCGTTTGGCAAGCAAGATTCG
>FWPU01007295.1_pt1 | contig 20599 bp, 16 predicted proteins | sample 2228361 | NCBI WGS metagenome assembly FWPU01 (sample SAMEA103939777, study PRJEB20133) | metagenome
GAATAAGGATTTTAAAAGAAATAAAAATTCCAAGGGCAGATGTAAGAAGTTGTGTAAACAACAAATTTGATCCAGGGAATACATATATAATAGAATGTGGAAAAAGTTGTTCAAGGGACAATGAAGGATATTCAAGTGGGAGTAAGATAATGGGGCTATGTCCTAAAGCATTTGAGGAAGGACAATGTGAAATTGTTGCAACATTAGTAGAAGAAGCATTGCATGCATGCTTTATATTAGAAATTCATGAAAACATAGAAGGAATAGCAAGTGATATAGGTAAAAGGTGTAAGAAAGTTTTAAGAGGTAAGTAATGAATAAAAAGTCTTATTTAATATTTTATATAATTTTAATTAATGTTTTATTAAATGCAAGATGTGATGAAGGTTTTATAACTATAAAAGGCAGGCTTATTGATCAGGATGGGTTACCATTAAATGAAGTAAAGATAATAGGATTTATTAACAATTCTTCTAATATATTTTATGAAAAAAGCTCAAGTAATGGTGGGGAAAAAGGTCCGCCTGTTTTCATTGAAAAGGAAGAAGATACTTATGCAAAATCAAAAGTAGATGGAAGTTTTGAACTAAAGCTTTATATGGATTTATGGTCTTGGGAAGAGGGGAGAGGGATACCTCATTGCGATGAAAGGATAATAAGGATTGATGTAATATTTTTAAAGGATGGCTATTTTCCCACGAGGAGGGTTATACTGCCCATAAAAGAGGGGATATTTATAGATTATAAGAAGCCCATTGACAGAGTAGTAATAGACATTGGAGAGGTGAAAATTTTAAACATTAAAGAAGGTATAGAAAGAACCTATGAAGTAATATATGGAGTAAAAGGGAAGAAAAAATGAACAAAGAGAAATTCATAAAGGTAAATAATAAAAAAAATTACTTAAAGGAAAAATTTCCAACTTTTGTAAAAATCCTTAAAACAACTCAAATATTTATAAAAAATAAAAATGAAAAATTAAAGTGGATTTTCAATAGAATTGAGGATAAGTTTCCATTTTTTAATAAATTAGAAAAGATAGGAATTATAATAATATTTTTAATTTTACAAATTTACATATTATTTTTTATAAGGCAAATAATAATAAAATTTAACACCTACGAGTATGAAAAATGGAGATTTTATTATGGTTTGTTTATCTTTTTATCCAAAAAAACAGCTATTTTTATAATGATTTTATCTGTTTTATTTTCTATATACTATTTTTTTAGAAAATCTAAAATTATTAACCTATTATTTTTATTATACATAATTATTGCATTAATTTTTATAATGGTTGTAAATTTCAATCACATATCTTTTAAAGATCCAGAATGGGTAAGGTATTTGCGTTAAAAAATATGAAAAATAATTTAAAATTTTTTAAACAATGGGCAAAGAAAGATCTTCAAATTTATTACAACTGGCATAGGTATTATTCTGCAAAGTTGGGAAGGTATTACAAATTTGATCCAATTTCTAAAATTTTTAGCTGTTCTACATTTATGTATGGGGAAGTTGGGATAAAAAATATGCTTTATTTTTATCTTCCCTTAAAACAATATAAAGATGGGCTTTAAAATCAATTATTTAAGGTTCTCCTCATTATCACTTTTATTTTATCCCCTTTTCAATACCATAACAACACAGTGTAGAAGAAATATCAAAAGGAGGAAAGCCAAAGATGGAAGTAAGAATTAAAAGGTTTTATATGAAAAAAAATGGCAATGCTAAAGACTAAATGAGTAACCCAAGTCAATTTAAAAAAAGTAATTGGAAACATTTTAAAATATAGCTTTAAAGTAATATGAGAATTTTTTTCTTTTTAAAAAATCAAAAGGAATAATTTAATTATTTGACTTATTTTATAAAAACTTAAAAAAATAGGCAATTTCATTTTTCATTGCTTTCTTGTGTTACTTTAAATTGAAGACGGGTTAAAATCTTTTTTAATTCCTCAATAGGTGGTTTTTTATAATTTTTCCAGTAATCTTACCTTTCTGGAAACAATTTAAATCCTTGAAATTTTATACTTAAATTTTCAAAATAATTTTCCCTCCCAGAACCCTTGTGGTAGTTTTCAAATTGGACTTTGCATTTTTTAAAATAATTTTGATGATATTCTTCAGCTGGGTAAAAATTTTTAAAAGGCAAAATCTCCACATAAATTTTTCCATCAAATATCTTTGATTCCTCAATTCTTTTTTTTGACTCTTCTGCAAGATACTTTTGTTCTTCATTTAAATAATAAATTGCTGTTTTATATTGCTCACCCTTGTCACAAAATTGACCATAAGGGTCTGTTGGATCTATGCTTTTCCAAAAAATTTCAAGCAAATTTTCATAGGAAATTTTTTCTGGATTATATTTTATAAAAACTCCTTCCCTGTGACCTGTTGTACCTGAACAAACCTCCTCATAACTTGGATTTTCTTTTTCTCCTCCTGTATAACCTGAAATTACTTTAACAATACCTTCTCTTTGAAAGGAGTATTCTGTGCACCAAAAACACCCACCTGCAAAGACAGCTTCTTTTAAATTATCTTTTTCCATAAATTTCTCCTTTGAAAAATGTGATTCTTCAAATAACAATGTTAAAAACATTAATATTTTAATAAAGTTCATAGTAAATTAAATAAGTTTTTATCTAAAATTATTCCTAATAATTGTGCTAAAATTTATTTATGAAAAAAGAAAAGGATATTAAAAAAGTTGTAAGAAAAGGTTATAGGAAAATTGCAAAGGAAGGTATGGGTTGTTGTGGTTTTGAAAAGCCCTGCTGTTCTGAAAAAGACCAGGTAGTATTAATAAGCAAAAAAATTGGTTATAGTGAAGAAGAGCTTCAAAATGTGCCCGAAGGCTCAAACCTTGGGCTTGGATGTGGAAACCCCCTTGCCTTTGCTTCTTTAAAAGAAGGGGACTTTGTCTTAAGACCTTGGAGCTGGAGCTGGATTTGATTCATTCCTTGCCTCAAAAAAAGTTGGGATGGGGGGTAAGGTTTTTGGAATTGATATGACAGAAGAAATGGTTGAAAGGGCAAAGGAAAATGCAAAAAAAGGTGGATTTGAAAATGTGGAATTTAAGCTTGGTGAAATTGAAAATCTTCCCTTTGAAGATAACTTTTTTGATTTAATAATTTCAAATTGTGTTATAAATTTGTCTCCTGAAAAAGAAAAGGTCTTCAAAGAAGCCCTTAGGGTTTTAAAAAGGGGTGGAAGATTGTTAGTATCTGATATTGTCCTTTTAAAAGAGCTTCCCGATTTTATTAAAAACTCAAAGGAAGCTTATGTGGCTTGCATTTCTGGAGCAATTAAAAGGGATGAATATATAAGAATAATTAAAGGTGCAGGTTTTAAAAATGTTGAAATTCTTGATGAAAGAGATTTTTCCCTTGATTTTATAATAAATAATCAAAATATAAAAAATTTAAAAGAATATGAGAAAGAAATAAAAATTTTAAGTATTAAGGTTTCTGCTTATAAAAAGTAAGGGATAAAAGTTTTTATATATTTTTTTATTTTAAAGTTCTTGAAAAGGATTTTAGTTGGCATAATTTTTGTTGCCTTTTCATTTGAATTATTAATGCATTTAGTTTAAATTTATGTTAAAATTAAAAAAATGGTTATATTTAATTATGCCACCAAAGAGGTGACTATAAAAGTTGTATATTATGGACCAGGTCTTTGTGGAAAAACTACAAATTTAAAATTTATTTACGATTCTCTTCCATCAAATGCAAAAAGTAAAATGATATCCTTGGCTACAAATGAAGATAGAACTTTATTTTTTGATTTCTTACCCTTAGAATTGGGTACAATTAAAGGGCTAAAGGTGCGCCTTCAGTTATACACTGTTCCAGGTCAAGTATTTTATAACAGCACGAGGCAGTTGGTTTTAAAAGGAGCAGATGGAGTTATCTTTGTTGCTGATTCTCAGGACTTTATGGAAGATGCAAACTTAGAGTCCTGGAATAATTTAAAAGAAAATTTGATGTTTCATGGAATTTTTTTAAAAAAATTTCCCCATATAGTTCAATTTAACAAAAGAGATTTGCCAAACATATTGCCTGTTGAAAAGTTAAATGAACAATTAAATGAGTTTAAAGTTCCCTATTTTGAATCCATTGCAACAACGGGGTATAATGTAGAAAGGACACTTAAGGAATTGACAAAAATTATTTTGCAAGAATTAGTAGAAAAGTATGGAACCTCTCCTGGGGATACAATTTTATCAGAAGAAATTGTTTTAATTCCTCAAGAAGTTCCAAAAAAAGCAACAGTTACAGTAGGAGGTTCAGTTATGGGTATAGAAGATGAAACCTTAAACTCCCTTTGGGAGTCACAGGAAGAAAAGGACTCTTTAACCTTTGAAGGAGAACAATACGAGTTTAAAGAAATTAAACCTTCAGAAGAAATTTTAAATGAAAAGGAGCCCTTAGGCAAAATCTTTGAAGAAGAAAGGGGAAAAGAAAAGGAAACAGTTTTAGAACCCCCAATCCTTGAAGAACCCCTTCCCCTTTCCCTTGAAAAGATTGAAAAACAATTACACATTTCAAAGGAAACAAAAAAGACAAAAGAGATAAATTTGACTTTAAATTTATCTAAGGAAGAAATTGAAAATTTGGAAAATTTAGAAATTTTAATTAAAATTGAGTTAAAAAAAGAGTAATTATGGGTGCAAAGATAAAGGGAAGTGGTATTTACATTCCAGAAAACTCTGTTGATAACTTTAAAATTTCAAAATATATGGATACATCTGATGAATGGATAAGGGAAAGGACGGGAATTTTAAAAAGACATTTTGCAAAACCAAATGAGTCAACTTCAGATTTGGCATACAAGGCAGTTTTAAATCTTTTAAAGGAAAATGGTTTTGATATAAATTCTGTTGATTGTGTTGTCTTTGCAACTATGACCCCAGATACTTATATACCTGGTTCTTCCCCTTATCTTCAAAAGAAACTAAACCTTTCAAGGGTTCCTTGTATTGAAGTTAAAGGTCAATGTGCTGGTTTTTTGTATGGAATGCAAATTTCAAATTCATTAATTTTAACAGGTACCTATAAAAGAATATTATTAATAGGAGCTGAAGTCCATACCTGTCTTTTTCCTTATGAACCATTAAAACCAATTCTTGAAGGAACAGATGAAGAAATCTCAAAGGAAAATTATGAATTTAATACAAAATATAGAGATAGAATGGTTTTATTTGGAGATGGGGCAGGTGCTTTTTTAATGGAAAAGGGATGTGATGGGGAAGGAATTTTGGATTCCATCCTTTACACAGATGGTAACTTTATTGAAAAGTTGTATATAAATTCAGGGGGAAGCAAGTCCAGACCCTATTTTAGTATAAAGGACTATGAAGATGGAAGTATAATTCCCATCTTGGAAGGAAGGGAAGTCTATAAGCTTGCAGTTACATTGATGACGGAAGTTGTCTTAGAAATATTAGAAAAAAATGGCTTGAAAATTTCTGATTTAAATCTTTTAGTTATGCATCAAGCAAATTTAAGGATAAATGAAGCAATTCAAAAGAGGTTAGGAATTCCCAATGAAAAGGTTTATAATAATATTCAAAGGTATGGGAATACAACAGCAGCAACCCTTCCCTTAGTTTTTCATGAAGCAAAAAAAGAAGGGAAAATAAAAAAAGGGGACCTAATTTGTTTTGTTGCCTTAGGAAGTGGCTTGCACTGGGGGGCATTGCTTTATAAAGAATAAAATTTTTCTTTTAGGAATTTGTGGCCCTACCTGTTCTGGAAAGAGTACAATTTCTAAGATTATAGCAAGAAATTATAAAAATTTGAAACCTTATATTTTTTCAATGGATATGTACTATAAAAGTTTACCTGAAGGGGTAAACCCTTCAAATTACAATTTTGATGAACCAAAGGCAATTGATATAAAGGAAATTCTTAAGGATTTAAAAAGTATAATGAAATATGAAAAATTTTTCTCCCCCCAATATGACTTTAAATTACATAAAAGTTTAAAAAAAGTTGAAAGGAAAATAGAGACAAATTTAATTATATTTGAAGGGATATTTTTATTTTATTTTAAGGAATTGAGGAATAAATTAAACTACAAAATTTATTTGGAAGCCTCAGTTGAAGAAATCTTTAAAAGAAGATTAAATAGAGATTTAAAAAAGAGGGGTTCAAATCTTGAATTTGTAAAAAATCAGTTGGAAAAATTTGTTTTTCCTGGAAATTATAAATTTGTAGAAAGGTATAAAAAATACTCTGACTTAATTATTCCTTCAAAATTATCCATAAAAGATAAAAAGAAAATAATCTTAGATAAACTTCAAAAAATTTTGTTAAAATATTTAAATGAAGGTTAAAGAAAAAATACCCTTTTTTTTGCCTTTGTTTTTTTCCCTTTTAGTTATTTATTATCCAGTAATCTTTGGGTTTTTTATATCCCCAAATGACATTTATTACCATTATGACCCCTGGAGATATGGCTCCTTTTCCTATGGTGCCCTAAACCCTATCCTTAATGATCCAGCCACAGCTTATTGGACAAAGGCATATTTATTTAAAACAGAACCAAAGAGTTTATTTTACAATCCTTATATTGGAAGTGGAATGCCTGGAATGGTGGATATGCTTTCTGGAATTTTAAATCCCTTTGTTTTAATTCCCCTACTTTTTCCTATGGAACTTTTTTTTTCAGGGATGTTTTTTTTAAAGGTTCTTGTAGCTTATTTGGGGATGTATTTGTTTTTGAAAACCTTTAATTTAAATTCCTGGGCTATTTCCTTAGGTAGCATATCTTATGCTTTATTTGGACAGCAAGTGGTATGGGGACTTTGGCCCCAAACAAATATTTCATCCCTCTTTCCCTGGTTTTTTTATTTTTTAACATTAAAAAACAGGGGATATAAATTTTTAGGTTTCTTTTTTCTTTTTTTATTTTCTGCCTTTGGAGGTTATCCCCCCTATATTATAATCTTTTCCATATTTTTCCTTCTATATATTTTATTTGTAAATTACAAGGATTCTTTAAATAAAATTAAATCTTTAATTTTGCCTTTAATTTTTTCTTTTTTCTTTTTACTTCCCTTTTTATATATTTCATATTTTGATTTGATTGAAATGGGAAGGTTGGAGTTAAGAAAAGATTTAGCTGAAAAGACAAGGGTTTTTCCTTTAAATTCCCTATATTTATTTATATCTCCTTACCATTTTGGTTTACCTCAGGATTTTAACTTAACTTTAAAGGAAGAGGAGACCTTTAACGATTATTCAATTTATATGGGAATTTCTTTGCCCCTTCTTTTACCCTTAGGTTTCTTTTTTTTAAAGGATTCAAGGAAAAGATTTTTCTTAATTTCTATTTTGCTTTTATTTTTTCTTTTATTTTTTAACACCCCTTTAAGGTTTATTATTTCAAAAATTCCTGGCATCTCTTATACTTCCCTTTCAAGACTTACAATCCTCTTGGGTTTTTCAATTTCCATAGCTTGTGCCTTTGGATATGATTTAATTTTAAATATAATAAAAAATAATAAATTAAATTTTATTTTGCCTTTGATAATTTCAATAGATTTAGGATTTTTTGCTACCCAATACTTTTCTTATCAAAAATATGGAGAGATTAAACCAAAAACAACAGAAGCAATTTCTTTTTTAAAGGAAAAATTAAAAGATAAACCCTTCAGGGTTTTGGGTCTTTATGATTCCCTGTGGCCCAATAGTTCAGAGTACACAAAAATTCCTGATATAAGATCCCACTTTTCTTCCGAAAGTTGGTACAGGGAATTTTTAGCTCAAGGAGATGAAAATGTTTCAAAAATAATGGGAACCTTTTTGCTCCTTTGGGATGCAAAGAAAATCCATTCTCCAAACTTTTCTGCTCTCTTTGTAAAGTACATTACAGAACCACCCTTTATCAATACAATAAAACCAGAAATTGATTTAAGGACTAAAAGGGAAATTCCAGAAAAATTTATAGAAGTTCCAAAATATGGAATTAAAAGAAAGGTTCATTTTGAAGCAACTCCTTATAAGATTAGTTTTTATATAAAGGAAAAGGAAGGAAGGGTAATATTAAACCTTTATGAGGAGTTTACCTATACTTTTTTATCTTCTTATGAGGTCTTGGAAAGGGGAGGAGAATATTTTGTAATTTTGGAAAGACCTTGGGAATACAATCTTTCAAAGGTTTACTTGGAATTAGTCCCTGAAAAGTACTTAAAAATAGGGGCAAAAGGCGAAGATTTTTCAATAAATGTTCAGTATAGCCCTTATATCTTAATTTATGAAGGTAGGGACTTAAGAATTTTTGAAAATAGGTGTGTGGAAGAACCAGTTATTTTAACCTTTGATGCTTCTTCTGATTTTCCAAAGGAACCAGAAAAATTTCGCTACTTTTCCTTTTTTGAAAAAAAGGACTTAAGGGAAGTGGAAAGGTTTTTAAGAGAAAAAGAAGGAAATTTTAAGATTGGAAAGGTCTTTATTGAGAACTTAAATTTATATGGGGGGGATTTTAAAATTTCTACAAAATCTAATTCAATTTTGGTTCTTCCTTTTAAGTATAACCCCCTCTGGTCTTCTTGTTTTTTAGATGGGGAAAAGGTAAAGATTTATAAAGTAAATGGGGCATTATCAGGTGTTTTGGTTCCAGAAGGTGAACACTTTTTACATTTTAGTTTTGGAGTTAAGTTTTTACCTTATCTTTTAATTTCCTTAACAATTTTTTCTTTGGGAATTTTATTTTTTATATTTTTGCTTTAAATTACTTTACCACTGGAACTGGTTCTGTACCTAATACATATTTTTCAAAAGCAGGTCTTAAGTCCTTCTTTGAAATGGCATTTACAAATTGGATGAAATCTTCTGTAGTTGCCTTTATCCTTTTTTTCTGAGATGCCTCTGCAAATTTTTTCAAGATTGTAAAAAATATTTGATCCCCCAATTCTTTCCTTAAATAATGCAAAAATAAAGGTCCCTTATTGTAAACATGGTAAACATAATCAGGATAATCTGTACTAAGATAGGGAGCAGTAAATATAGAACCTCTTTCTTTTAATTCATTTTGTGAAATTACCCATCCATTAAACTGCTCCTTTGCTTTCCTTTTATCTGTTGATTCCATGAACAAATAAGATAAGTATTCTGCAAAGGACTCAGAAAGCCATACCTCTGAATTTGATGCCCAGGAGACCAGATTTCCAAACCATTGATGTCCAATTTCATGGGCATACCTTGCATTGACTCCCAAAGAAGCATATCTCCTTTCTAAAGTATCTATATCTTCTTCATCTCCAGAACCAATTGGATTTAAACCCTCCGAGGTAATTTCAACTATCCCTGCAGGTGCTTGCCAAAAAAAGTGCCTGAAATAGGGGATTTCTACTACATCCAATTCTTCATAAGGGAAAGGAACAAGGCCATTTGAATAAAAATCTAAAATTGCAATTCCATTTTTCCCCAATTTTTTTGCTCCACTTTCTTTTAAATTTACATAAGAATGAACCCTCACCAAATAATTTCCTTCTTTAAATTCCTGTGTCTTAAATTCGCCTAAAATAATAAAGGGAAATGAATGGGGTTCACCACTTTGAGATTCAAGACAGTTTAATTCCCCTTCCTTCCATTCTTTTATTGTTTTCCCACTATTTATTGGTTTCCAAGGATCTCTTACTTTTGCAACAAAATGTATCTTAGCTTGGGTTGCATAAAAGTTTAACTCAGGGTGCCATACCATATTTCCAAGGATAAAATAAGAATCCCCATTAAAGTTTTTCAAAATAGGACCCTCTGACTCAAAGGTTAAATTAAAGGGTTTTTCTCTTTTAGTTGGTTCATTTAGTTGAAGCATAATTGTGTCATATTTGTGGATGAATTTTACCTCTCTTCCATTTTCATCTCTTATCAATTTGCAATTAAAGGGATTTGATCTCTTATCCCACTCCTTTCTATACTCTTCTTTGGAGGTCCCATTTGTAAGGGAAAGGGTCATAACAGAAATCCCATCTTTTAATGGTGTAAATTCAATTTTTGCCCTCTCATATAAATTTAAATTGTCCCTTGATACGACCTCTATATCCAAATTTGTTATATAAGTAGGATAAATTTTTCTCCTTGTCCAATCATGAAGGAAGGGTTGAAAAGCAAAAAGAGTTGTATCCAAAAGAGAAGATTCCCATCTAGAAACCTTGTAATTTAATAAATACTCCATATTTTCTTCATTTCCATCTACTATAAAAACTAAATTTTTTTCCCTTTTACCTTTAAAAAAACAAAGAGCAGATTGATTTTTGTAATTGTTAAATATAGCTGGAAGAAAAATAAACTCATAAGAGGGAAAACGCATCTTTTTTAATATCTTTTCAAATTCCCTTAATTTTTCCCTTTCTTTTTCCTCTCCCTTTTCAAAAAGTTCTTTATTCAAAAAAGGATATAAAAGAATAAAAGCTTCAGTAAAATTTTCAATTATTTGATTTTTTTCATTTAATTCATAACTTTTATTTTCCTTTAAATTTGTTTTAACTCCCACAAGGGCATACTTGTCTTTAATTGTAAAGGAAAATTTTCCTTCTCCTTCAAATAAAAATCCCACTGTAAAATCTTGGGCTACAACTTCTTCCACTTTTCCAGATAAAACCAAATCCATATTCCCAATCTTTAATTCTTTATCTTTCCATTCCGCTTTGCCTTTAACTTTTAAACTTTCAAATGCCCCAATTCCTTCTTCAAAGGTTAAGGAAAAAGAAAATGAGGAGATAAAGAAAAAAATTCCCATAAACCTTAAAATTTTCATATTTTTCCTCCTTCTTTTAATTCTTTTCTAATTTTTTCTGCTATTTTAGTATCATACGCATTTTCCAAAATTTTGTTATAGATATCTAAGGTGGCTTGATAATTTCCAACACTTTTGAAAGCCCTACCTTTTATATATGCTTTGTTTGCAAGTTCTTCTAATTTTTCAAAAACAAATCCATAAAATGGAGATTTAGGATAGTTATCTAAAAATTTTCTGAGTTCCAAAAGGGATTCATTCCTTTTTAAATTTTCTAAGAAGAGATTTTCAAAATTTTTTTTAACAAACTTCTCTTTAAAATTACTTGAAACTTCATAAAGGGCATTTAAATTTTTCATATTTTTACTAAAAAGGGATATTTCTTCTAAGACCCTTTCCTTTATTTCAATTCCAAATTTATTATAAATTTCAATTAATATTTTTGCCCCCTTTTCTTCATTTCCTAATCTTAATAAATTTGTTCCATAAAAGATTAAGGGAAAGGGATTTTCTGTGGTGTCTTTGTAATTTTCATAATATGCTTCTAAATAATTTGTAGAAGGGAAACTCTCATAAAAGTGCTTTTCAAAGATATCAAAACAATCCCTTTTTTCCTCTTCAATTTTTTCATAGCGAGTTTTTAATTTTTTTAAACTAAAGGCAACTTCATTATCTGCTTCAAAATTTTTTATAATTTTTCTATACTTTTCTAAAACCCTTTCATAATTTCTATCAATTTGATTTGATATGAGATATTTTTTTTCCAGTTCCCATAATTCCTTTAAATTTAGTTCAAAACTTAAAACACCTTGAGGACAAGAGTTTTTTGAAATTTTAAAAAGAATTCTTTTCTTATCTTCTTTTTTTTCTTGTAAATATAAAAGATAAAATTTTTCTTGAATCTTTTTTTGAAATTTTAAGGGATTTTTCTTTTCTTGGGCTTCCTTTAATTGTTGTACCCTCACATTTGCCATCTCTACTCTATCTTCTAAATAGGGATGGGATCTCCAATAACCCAAGTCAGGAGTTTCATAATAACGAGATTTTAGCTTATCCAAGAGTTCCACTACACCATGGGGCCTATAGCCAGCTTGTGCCATTAAAAAGGTTCCTTCCCTATCGGATTCCATTTCAAATTCCCTTGAGTAGCCCTGCATTAAAAGTTCTTGGAAAACAACAGAAAAAGCAATTGCTCCTTCTATTATATTTTCCTTTTTTGTTTCATAGCCATAGAGATCTCCCCATTTGGAATCGGGAACTGTATACCAAGGGGGAGCAGAACTTTTTGGTGCTTCATCTTTTATTCCAAAGAGGGCTCCCAAAATTAAGACATTTGAAAGGGCAGATAAAAGGGTTTGCCTCTTTTCCATCTTTAGAGAGTGTTCATTTTTTACATGGATTATTTCATGGGCCAAGAGGGCAGCCAAGCCATCATCAGATAACTTTAAATCCAACATACCACTTGTTAAAAAAATAAAACCCCCTGGAAGGGCAAAGGCATTGGCTTCTTTCATTTTAACAATTTGGAAAGAGTATAAGTTTTTATCTTCTAAATTTTGAACTAAGGAATATCCAATTCTATTTATTTTTTCTAAATCAGGATGTTCATCCATTATTTCATAGTACTTTGAAAGTTCCACAACCCAATCTAAACTTTTATTGAAGTTATCTTCATTAAAAGAAAATATATTTAGAGAAATTAAAAATATTAAAACAAAAACCATAATTTTATTTTACTCTCAATAATTTTCAAAAACAACAAGAAATTTTAAGATTTTTCCTTTAAATGGGGGTTCAAGAAAAAATGTACAAATTGCATTTCCCATAAAAATTTGGGCTTTTGAAGAGAGATTTTAAAAATTTAAAATTACAATTTGAAGCTAATTTTACAATTTGTCTTTTTCCCTTTTCCTTTGAAGCCTTCCAGGTGTTTATTCCATTTGCATATTTAAAAGAATATAAAGGGGATTGAAGGGAAATTGTTCATAAGGCACATAGGACTCACCTTTCCCTTCTTTTAAAAGAAATTTGTTTTCAAAGTAAAGAGCAATGTATTTTTTTGAAATTACAAGGCAGGGCTCACAATCGGAAGTTAAGGCAGGGCTTGAAGGAGGAAAGAGGGATAGTACTTTAATAAAATAATTTTTTAATTCTTCAGAAATTTCTTCTAAGTTGCATATTTTATTTAAAATTTCTGCAGGATGGGGAGGGACTTTTTTTGAAAAATATTCTTTTATATAAGAATGGGAAAGATAAAAAAGGGAAAATAAAAAACTTGGGTGGTTGCAAGCAGAAAGAAAAGATAAAAAACCCCCATTAGAAAAATTTTTAGATTGAATTATGGGAACCCACTTCTTTTTCTCTTCTAAATCATAAAAAAGGGATGAAAACAAGATATCTTCTAAGATCTCCTTTGAAAAATTTAAAGGTTCTAATAAAACAAATAAAAAAATTAAAAGAGCAATTTCCTTTTCTTCTCTTTTTGAAAGAAAAGGCAAGAGGCAAAGGGAGGTCTCTTTTAAAAAAGATATGGGTTTTAAGAGATCTTGGATTTTTTCCCTTAGAGGAATGAAGGAAACAATTTCTCCCTTCCTAAATTTTTCTTCCATCTTTCCCTTTATGGAAATCAATAGGGAAATTTCCTTTAATGCTTTTAAAATATTAAATTTTAAATTAAAACATTCATTTTTTTCTTTGAAGAAAAATAATTTAATCCATTGATTGGAATAAATTTTACCCTTTTGAAAATCTTGAATCCAAAAGATTAAATTTTCTTCCTTTATATTTCTTTTAAAGGAAACCCCAAAGATATTTAATTTTTGAAAAAATAAATAGGTCTGGAGAAATTTTTCTAAACTATTTTCATCAAAATAGTAGGGGTTAAAATTGAAATAAATTTCAAAGTTATCAAAAAATATTTCAAGATTTTCAATTTTTGGAGGTAAATCTTCGAGGGCTTTTAAAAAATTTTTAGAACCTTCCTTTAAAAAATCAAGGGTTTGAGGTCCTAAATAAAAGGGATGAAAAAATTCTAAGAAGGAATTAATTGATTTTTCCATCTTCCTTTTTTTCTCCAATTATGGAACTTGCTCTTTTGCATGCTTCTTTAACAAGGGATGAATTTGAAATGTTTTTTTTTTTTCTTAAAAGGATTTCTTTAAACTTTGGATCTTTTGTAGATGCTAAGGCAAGGGCAGCCATTGCCCTTAACTCTTCCCTTTTTTGGGAAGAAAAGAGTTTATGTTCTGTAAGAAAATCCTTTAAAAAGTTTATGGCTTCATTATTTTTTATTTTTGCTAAGATCTCAAAGTATTTTTCTTTTTCTATCCTTTCTTTTTCATAAAAATTTTCCTTTTTTATTCTGGAAATTAAGATTGGTACAAATGCCTCCTTCTTAAACCTTTCAATATAGGAAAGGGCTTGTAGTCGCATTTCTAAGTTTGGGGAATCTAAAAATTCAAAAAGGTTTTTATCAGGAACTTTTTTGCAAATTTTTAAGATTTGTGCTTTTATATTTAAATTTTTATGGGAAAGGAGTTCCTCTTCTTTTATAAAATCCTTTGGAAGCTTTTGGATAAGATAAAGAAAATTTTGAATTTCCCCTACATCCATTTCATAATAAATTTCCCAAAATAAATTTATATCCCTTTGAAATTTAAAATTTAAAAATTCATATATCTCTTCTCTAAACTTTGTAATTTTCCCTTCAAAAATTTTGTGAAAAAAGATTTTTTGTGAAGGAGGATTTAAGTTTTCAAGGAAATATCTTATCTCCTCTATCTTAAAACTTTCAATTGTCTCAAAACTCTTTATTAAATTTTTAAATATTTCTTCTCCTTGAAATTCTAAGAAAAGAGCTTTTAAATTTTTGTCTTCTGAAAGTTTCAAATTTCTTAAAATAAAATTTACTTCCCTTAAATTTCCAGAATTTACTGCTTCTTGAAATAAGTATCTTATGGATTGCAAAAGTAAAATTTTATAATCATTGTTTGTTTCTTTTTCATATTGAGAAAGAATAGATAAAATTGTCTCTTCAAAGATAAAATTTAAGGATTTTTTTATGGGATTTGAAATTTCCTCATAAGAGATATCTTTTTCAATAAAATCAAAACTAGAGATTTTTTTATCCTGTGTTAATAGGAGATTTTCATTTTGTAAGTTTTTTGAAAGGTTTATAAAGAAAGAAAAATTTTCACTCCCTTCTTTTAAGTTTTCCCCTTCTTCTTTATAAAAAAATTTAATATTTTCAAAATTTTCCCTTTCAAAAAAGGTTTTTAAGGACTGATCCTTGTATTGTAACTTTGAAAAAGGGATTAATGTCATTTCAAGAAAATTTTCCAGTTCTTCTCTCTTTAAATCTTTCTTAAATAAAATTATTCTTATTTTATTATCATAAAGGATTTTGTGTAAATTAAAAGGGGAATATGGGGAAAAAAAGGGCTCATTTTTATATAAAAACTTATCTCTTTCAAGAATATAAAAAAGTTCATCAAATTCTTGAAAATACTTTTTAAAGTACTCACAAACTTCATCCCACAAAACTTTTAAACTTCCTTCATTTTTTAAATTTTTAACATAATAGGGATAAATTTCATAAATTTTTTTTAAAATTTCTATGGGCAAATTTAAAGAAATTTCCATAATTTAAAAGGAAAACCTTATTGCAATTTGTGCTTGCCTTGGGGAACCAGCAAGGTTTGGAACTCCAAAATCATCCCTTAAGGTCTTTTCTCCTGTTTTTGTATCTGTCATGTAATAAGTAAAATTATCTGTGCTTCTATTTGAACTATTGAATAAATTATAAATTAAAAGAGAAAATTCCACTGTACTCTTTGAAAAGGGAAGTTTTTTTGAAAATTTCAAGTCAAAGGTCTTATAATAGGGTTGTCTAAAACTATTTCTTGGGAAATGATATCCTTCATAATTTGCCCTATCTGTATAATAACCATCTCCATTTTCATCCACATCAGAGTAAGCAGTAAAGGGAATCCCTGACCTTATTATCCCTATTCCAGAAAGGGAAAAACCCTTTGGTAATTGCCAAATGAAAAAGGAAACCCACTTGTGCCTTATATCATAATTGGAAGAACCCCAATCATTTTCAAGGAAATATTGATCCTCAGGAAAATCTGCACTTGTGGAAACAGATCTTTCATTACTGTCATTATCCTTTGAATTAGACCAAGTATAAGAAGTTTCAAAGGTTAAGTTTGAGACCTTATATTTTAAAGAAAAACACAAGGATTTATATTTTCCTTCAGCATCTGTTATAAATTCTATTATCCTTCCAAAATTTGGGTTTGGTCTATTTTTTGTAGAATATTTATGGGTTCCATCGGGATTTGTTCCTATGATATTTAAATTTTTATCCCTTTTCCTTTCAAGGTTTGAAAATTTTCCATAGCTTCCTTCTAAGCTAAAAGAAAACCCCTTTAATATTTCCCTCTCATAGGCCAAATAGGTTCTTAAAACTTCTGGTTGCTCATAATTTTTTGAAAATATATAAATATCTGGTATTAAAGAGGGGAGCCCTTCAGGAGAAGGGATTGTGTTTGGAAATTCTGGAAAACCAGGATCTGAGGGCTTTAACCTCACCCTTATTACCCTAATTCCATTTCCTAAAAAAGCATTTGCAAGCAAAAGGGCTGGAGTTGTCCCATAAAATTTTCCTATGCCCCCTCTTAATACACTTTTTCCATTGTCTTCAGGGTCAAAGGCAAAGGAAAAGCGAGGAGCCCAGTTATCCTTATCCTTTGGAACAGATGCGGTTTGGGGTTCCTTTTCATTTATCTCCTTTGGCTTTGGATTTTCTTGATATTCATATCTTAGCCCAAATCTTAAAGTCAAATTTGGAAAAACTTTCCATTCATCTTGTAAATAAAAATTATAAAAATTTATCTTAAAGGAAACAAAACCCTTTGTTGAAGAAAAAGCTTGGGTATAATCCCTTGGTTTTCCCGCAAAGAAATCATCCCAAGAGGCATAACGGTAAGAACCATATCCATATCTAAAAAAGGAGTTATCATAGTTTACTGAAGATAAATCGATTCCCAAGCGAAAATTATGATTTTTGTAAAAGTAATTTAAGTTGTCAATTAATTGCCACCTTTCTTCTAAGGTATTATTGGGCAGGTAATTTTTTTGTCCAAAGGAAGCATCCCAGTTTCCAATTATTACTTCTGGAATGTCTGCACTATTGGGCTCCCTTGGCCTTTCTTCTCTTGCCCATTGGATAATTAGTTCATTTGATAGGGAATAGGAGAAAAGGGAAGTTAAATTTCCCACAACTGTATGAAATCTATTTTTTTCAATCCCATTATTACTCCACCCCGTAGTCCTATAATTATCTGTAGTGTTTTCCCCTTTATTATCAGAAAAATTATATCTAAATGAAAACCTATTATTTAAGTTTAATTGATTATCTATCTTTCCTAAGAGGACAACCTGATCATTTGTTTGGTTTATTGTTCCCAATTCTTTATTTAAATCAATAAATTGTGAAAGATAAGCCCTGTTTTCCTCCTTTTCGAGAGCTCCTGTGGGATCATTAAATTCTCTGTAAGTAGGTTTTGAAAGGAGTTGTCCATCATAAGATAAAAAATAATGCATCTTATCCATAAAAATAGGTCCCCCCAAAAAACCTCCAAATTGGTTTTCTTCAAAATCTTCAGCTTCCATTCCATTGGCATCTTTTTGAACAAAATTCTTATCTCTGAAAAACCAAAAAGCTTCTCCCCTTGTTTTGTTAGAACCTGATTTTGTTATGGCATTTATAAGTCCTCCTGTGGCTTGGCCAAATTGGGCAAAAAAGGTATCCCTTGTAACTTGAAAACTTTCAATTGCAGAGGCAGAAAAGGTAAATGGTGGCCTTACCCCACCCCTTTCTTCCCCAAAAAAAGTACTACTATTATCTGCTCCATCTACTTGAAAAGAATTAGAAATTCCCCTTCCACCAACAATATGAATTCTTTCATTTGAATCTATGAAGACCTCAGGGACTAAAATTACAAGATCAGAAAAGTCCCTTCCACTAAAGGGTAAATTTGTAATTTCTTCTTTCTCAATTACACTTTTTGAATCACTTGAGGAGGTTTCCACAGGATTTTTTTCTGCTCTTGCTTCTATAACTTCCCCAAACCTTTGAAGAGTAAAAAGAAAGGTATTTTCAGACCCAAGTTTTAATTCAAAATCTATTTCTGCAAAGTTATAACCTTCTGCAATTGCAACTATTTTATAATTTCCTACGGGAAGGAAATCCAATAAAAAATAGCCCTTTTCATTTGTTTTTGTCTCATAGGAAGTTCCCCTTTCCAAATCTTTTGCCTCAATTTTTGCATTGTGTAAGGGATTTTCCCCCATATCTTGAACAATTCCTTTTATCCTGCCTCCAGAAAAATTTGATTGGGAAAATAAATTTAAAGAAAAAATTAATAAAGAAAATACCTTAAAAATTTTCATATATACCTCCCCCTTAAGTTTACCAAAATTAAGGTATACTTTTCAACCCCTTTTTTAAATTTTTTCCAAATTTTTTAAATAAGGAAAGGAATTTTGGATCAAACAGCAAGATTTTTTAAGATTTTTTTAGGACTTTAAGATTTTTATAAGAAAAAAAGGTTTAATTTAAGGAAATTATTTTATCTTTAAAATTGATAAAAATCTCTCTTAAAATTTTATTTATAAAAGAATTTTTTTAGTTTACTTCTTGTTTTGAAATAAAGAATAAAGGAAAGGAAAGTTAAGAAAAATAAAAGGAGATGTTTTGCTATTAAGGCAGGGACTTGGGATTTTTCAAGCATAGGATTCCATTCAAAGGTTTTGAAAAAATAAAACCTTGGAATCCCAGCAATCAATATCCAAAAAAAAGATATAAGAAAAATTTTATTAAAATATCTTTGAAGTTTAGTTAAATTTTCCAATAATTCCTTTGAGGTATTTTGAGAGATATTTTTAAAGATAAAATAAAAGTAAAGAGATGTGGTAAAAAAAATTGCTACTCCTAAGTCATGGAAATAGTTGGTCAGCATTAAAAAAACCCCAAAAGTGCTACTCATTCTTTACATATAGGGTTTATAATAGGGAACATAGGTCCTTAAAACTTCTTTTATTTTATTACTTTTTTGATTTAAATTTAACCTCAATTCTTTTAAAATTTCTTCAAGTTTCTCAGGTTCAAATTGGTTTTCATTTTTTGCTCTAAAAATTTTCTGATGGGTGGTCTGGGTTGTGCCTTCCTCAGCTGTGAGGAGTTCTTCAAATAATTTTTCCCCAGGCCGGAGGCCAGTAAATTCAATTTTTATTTCTTCATAGGGTTTAAAGTGGTTTAATCTTATCAAGTCCTCAGCAAGTTTTAAAATTGAAATGGGGTTTCCCATATCCAAAACAAAGACCTCCCCCCCTTCCCCCATTGAAGCTGCTTGAAAAACCAACATAACTGCTTCTGGTATTGTCATAAAGTATCTTTTTATATCTTTATGGGTTACTGTGACAGGTCCTCCATTTTTTATCTGCTCTATAAAGACAGGAACAACAGAACCTCTGGATGCAAGGACATTTCCAAACCTTACGGAAATAAATTTTGTGGAATTTATTTTATTTAAACTTGTGCAAAACATTTCTGCAAGGCGCTTTGAAGCACCCATAACAGATGTGGGATTAACCGCTTTATCTGTGGAGATATTTACAAATTTTTCTATTTTATATTTAACTGATAATTTTCCCAAATTATAGGTTCCAAAGACATTTGTTTTTATTGCTTCTTGAGGAAAATATTCCATCATAGGTACATGCTTGTACGCTGCGGAATGGAAGATAACCTCTGGATTATGGATAGAAAAGAGCTTTTCCATCTCACTTTCATCTCTTATATCTCCAATATATGGCAAAATTAAAGTATTATAATTTTTATTATTCAAAGAGTTTAATAAATTAAAGATTTCCGTTTCATCAATATCGAGACAAACTATCTTTTCAGGACTAAACTTTAATGCTTGTTTTACAATTTCAGAACCAATAGAACCCCCTGCCCCTGTGACCAATACATTTTTTTCCATTAAAAATTCCTGGATCTTTGTCTCATCAATTGAAACGGGTTCCCTATAAAGTAAATCCTCAATCTTTATATCTTGTATATCCTTTACAGAAACAAAATGTTCAGGCAGTTTTGTAATGTGGGGCACAACCTTTATCTCTTCAATACCAGCTCCAGAAAGTAAATCAAAGATTTCCTTTAACTTTATGTGATTTATTGTAGTTATTGCAATTATAGCTGTTTTGACGGAAACCTCTTCCAAGACCTTTTTTAAATCATTTATCTTTCCTAAGACAGGAATTCCATGGATTTTAGTTCCTACTTTTCCTTCTGAATCATCCAGAAAACCAATAGGGTAGTAATGTTTTTCTTCTGATCTTATGAATTCCCTTGCCAATCTTTCCCCCGTTGACCCAGCACCAATTATTAATGTGGGTTTTCCCTGGGGATTGCTTTTAAGTATTTCAAAGTAAAACCTTTTTGATATTCTAAAAAAAGAAATAAATAAAATTGAAAGGAAAAAATCCATAAGCAAAACAGACCTTGGAATAACTATATTAGAAATCAAAAGCTTCAAATATAAATTTAAAAAATAAACAATAAAAGAAGAAAAAACCATTGCCCTTAAAATATTTGCAAGTTCCCTTATCCCTACAAAGATCCAAGTTATATTATAAAGTCCAAAGATATTCAAAAAGAAAATTTTAATTAAAATAAATATGGGTAGCCATACCAAAAAAGAGGTCTCCCATTTTCGACTTATTTGAAATTCAAATCGGACAGTATAAGATAAAAATAAAGATAAAAAAATTAAAAA
>FWPU01002244.1_pt1 | contig 20598 bp, 16 predicted proteins | sample 2228361 | NCBI WGS metagenome assembly FWPU01 (sample SAMEA103939777, study PRJEB20133) | metagenome
AGCCTGTCGGAGAGCGCCACAAAAATGAGGCCCGACCTTACCAGGCCGGGCCTGTTTTCTCGTCCGGTGTCGGGGCGGCCGGATTCGAACCGGCGACCTCTGCGTCCCAAACGCAGCGCGCTATCCTGCTGCGCCACGCCCCGCCTCTGCCGGGGGAGTATACCCTCCGGCAGGGGAAACATCAAGGCGGGTCGCCGGGCAGAGGGGAGGGCGGGCCGTCCGGTTCCGGCCCCTCAGGCGAGTCGGGCACAGGCGTCACATCCGGGATAGTGTTTGTCCCGTCCGTCGGCAGAGGGGTGCCGTCCGGCTCCCCAAACGGGGGCGTAGAGGAGGGAGTGGGCGTGGGGTTCAGGCAGGCCTCGGTTGCTTCCTCCTGCTTCTTCCGGACTTCATCATCAGGGCGGAAGTCGAGCGCGACCTGGTACTGGTCGGCGGCGTCACAGTGAGCGCCGATGGTAGCAAGCTGGTCAGCGTACCTGACGTAAGCCTCCCACAGCCTGTCCTCAACATCGCGGTAGAAGGGCGCCACTTCATAGATGGCCTCGAAGTTCTGGATCACGACCGGCCAGTTGAGGCCCCAGTAGGTTTTACCCATGATGTAAAAGCTGGCCAGCAGCCGCTCGCCCTCGGTCTGGTCGTCGAGCGGGCGGATCTTGGCAGCCTGATCGAGCAGGAGGATGCCCTCCTCCATCCGATCCCCGCGCACATAGGATAGGCCCAGCGTCGTGAGGGCCTCATACAGCATCTGCCTGACCTCGACCGTGCGGTAGGCAGGGTCAAGCGCCTCGATCTCCTGGAGGCGCTCGATGGCAGCCTCCCACTGCCCGTCCTCGTAGAACGCCTTGGCTTCGGCAAAGCGTTCGTCCATCGTGCTGGCTTCGCTGGGGGAGATAGGCGTTTCGGTGGGGGTCTGGGTGACGTTGAGCAAGCGTCGGGCTTCAGCCAGCCGCTCGGCCACACCGGGGTAGTCAGGGACACGGGAGATCACGTAGACAAAACGCTCCTCGGCCAGCTGGTAGCGCCCTGCCTCAAGATCGGCCAGCCCCAACCGGAACTGGTTGTCGATCTCGGCTGTGGTCGTCTGGGTCGCGCGGAGACTGCGCTCATTCTGCCCGGCCTTCAGGCCGCCCAGCGCCGCCAGCGCCAGAGCTGCCGCGACCACGCAGATAACGATGCCTGCCACCATTACCGCCGACGTAAACAGACTCCTGGGCCGGGGCGGCTGTTGGGTAGCAGCCGCTTCCTCGTCAACGGGGGGGAGGTTCGCCTCATATTCAGGGTCAAAGGGTTGGCTCATACTGGCACAGACGGCTTGAATGGTTCAAAAGGCGTGCGGCCACATGGCCCGGTCTGCGCCGGGCGCGTCGCATTATAGCGAGTCCCCGGAGGCTTGTCCACCGCATGGGGTGCGCCGCGCACTCAGCCGGGGAGATACACTCGTCCGGCGTGGTTGGGTGCATCAGCGTGCGCGCTTGCTTGCGATTCCATCCGGCCCTATAATGAGGCCCGATTATCAAAACACATTCCGGGAGGGGGTTTCCATGGACTTCACGCGAGCGTTAATGTTTCCTTTTGACGACGACGAATGGCTGAAGAAGCTCGGCATCGGCGTGCTGGTTCAGTTCATCCCGATCATCGGCCAGATCACACTGCAGGGATGGTCATTCGAGATCAGCAAGCGCGTCAAGCGCAACGAGCGGGTTCTTCTGCCGGACTGGAGCAACTTCGGCGGCCTGCTGAGCCAGGGTTTTATGCTGTTCCTAGCAGGCCTTATCTATCAGATCCCGACGATTATCTTCGCCTGTATCGCAACGTTCGTGTGGGTCCTCCCGGCAATGGGAGCAGGCAATGAGGACGCTGCCGCCGCGCTGGCCGGGACGGCAACAATTATTGTGGTGTGCTGTAGCTGCCTGATTGTGCTGTATGCGCTGGCGGCTGCCGTTGTCTTCTGGGGAGGCTACATCCGCTATATCGACACCCAGGAGTTCAACATCTTCTTCCAGTTCGGTGAGAATATCGCGCTGGTGCGCGAAAATCTGGGTGACTTTGGCATGGCACTGCTGTATGTCGTGCTGGCCGGGGCCATTGCCAGCGTGGCATCGAGCATCACGTTTGGCCTGGCCGGGCTTGTCTCGACACCCTTCCTGATGTACTTCGCCGGGCACATTCTGGGCCAGCTTGCGGCCAAGCTAAGGGGGGCGGGTGCCCCGGCCATGTAACCACCAAACCACATAAGAGCGGACAGAAGAACGCGACCCCAACATGGTCGCGTTCTTGAATTCGGGGAAGCCCATCAGGGGCGTTTAGGCATAGCCTGCAGGGCTTCAAAAGCCGGACGCGGCGTCCCGTCGGGTGCAGTGATGCGGTAGTAGGCGGCCAGGTCACCGTTTGCGTCGCTGTCGGCGGCAGGCGAATAGTCAAGGTTGGACAGCATCGCCAGCCAGACAAAGTCCCAGTCGTGCATCAGGTCAAAGGCCTGGACGATGTAGCCCGCCTGCTCTTCCAATGTGTTGTCGCGCACAAAATCGGGGACATCCCGGTGCGGCAGACCCTCGTCCGAGGCCCAGCCGAACTCGGTCACACACAGGGGGGTCTCCCGCCCCGCTGCCGCGACCAGATCGTGGTACCCGCGCAGGGTTGAATAGAAAGACCAGCTATGGTGCGGATTGTCCATCGGCTGGCGAAAGCGAGCTGATGGATCGTTGATTTCGGCGTCGTAGGGTAGATGGGGGGGCAGGTTGTAACCCTTGTGGTGGACACCTACACAATCCACCACGTCAAGCAGCCCGGCATCGATCATCTCGCGGAGGTAGCGGAAGTCGTCGATGGCCGTCATCCCGTCGTCAATGCCGGTCGGGTTCAGCCCGCCGCTGATGACGATCACACCGGGATCAAGCTGGTGGACGGCCTGAGCGGTCGGGATCAGCAGCTCCATATAGGCCGCCGAACTCAGGCCCCCGGCGACATACCACTCCTGTTCACGGTTCATCTCGGTCCAGACCTCGACAGCGTGGATCATGCCCCGGTAGCGCTGGATCAACTGGGAAACGAAGTTGACGTAAGCCTGAACGTCGTCGGGGGGGCCGTCGAGGCGTCCGGCAGTGACCGAGCGCGCCCAGGCCGGGGCAGCGGAAACCGTGACCAGTACTTTGAGGTTGCGGGCGGAAGCGGATGAGAAAACGGCATCCAGCGCTGACCAGTCAGGCTGGCCAGGTTCCGGCTCGACGTCCGCCCAGCGAACAGGCTGCTTGATCCAGCCCAAGCCCAACTGCTGCACCTGATCGAGGGTCCGGTTGGTATTGTAGGTAGCCTGGACAATAATCCCGTACCCAAACGAGCCATCCATGACCGGCAGCGGCGTCAGCGCGACGGCGGGCGTCCCCTCGGCGATGCCGGGCGGCTGCGCGGGGGCAGCCGCCGTGATGGGAGCAGCGCTTGGCTGGATGGGTGCACGCTCGCCGCCGGGCGGGGGAGTGGGCGTCGGCTGGCTGGTGGCGGCTGCACCGGGCGGAAGTCCCTGCACTGCGCGGCGGTTCCACCATGAAGCCAGAAAAATGCAGGCGCTAACCAGCAGAACGATACCCACCCAGGCAAGTGCCAGCCCGCGCTTGAGCTGCGGCGAGATCGCTGCATCATCCGGATCGGCGCGGTGCATCACACCCACTCCCTGCGAAAGCCTCAGAAGGCGCGCTCAATTCTGGACAACGGCGCGGAGCGGGCCGCAGGCCGGGCAGGTCCCGTCGGGCCGCAGGATGGCGTACCCGGCCTGGGGGTCGTCAGGCTCCCATTTAGTGAAGTCCACATTCCAGACGATCATGAGCGGGATGTACCCCAGGTCTTTGGCGATCTGCGCGCCCTCGGCCAGCCAGGCAGCCTGCTCCTGAATGGTATTCTCTGCGCCCCAGGCGAAGTTGGCCGGAACCGGGCCGGGGAAGCCGTCGGGCGAGAAGTAGCCGAACTCGGTGAGGCAGACGGGCAGCGCCCGGTTCATGCCCTCATAGTACACCTCGATGGTGGGCAGGAAGTACCAGCTATAGTGCCCGTCCCCGGCATCTGAGACATGGCCGGTGCGGGCCGAAGGGGAGGTAGTGCCTGAGTTGTGGTGCACGCCAATGCAGTCGGCGTACTCGGCGGCCCCGGCGGCGGCCAATCCCTGCACGTAGCGGGCGTCGGCCCAGGCAATCACGCCATCGTCCAGACCGGTCGGGGCAAGGGCGCCGATGATCACGGAGGTGGATGGGCTGATCGCCTTGATGGCGCCGTAGGCAGGAGCGAGCATGTTCGTCACGTAGGATGGGGGGCTTTGCTGTCCTTCAGGCCACTCGCGGTTAAGGTTCATCTCGTTCCAAACCTCGATGGCATCAGGCTGGTAGGCAGCGACCTGCTCCAGGAAGGCGATGTAGCTCGCAAAGTCAATCTGCTGAGGGTATGGGTCGCCGGAGATGCTGAGCAGCACCTTAAACCCGTTCTGGTGCCCGGCGTTGACCATATCCTGGGCGAGGGTTGGGTCAGTGGTCGGGTTCCACTTGATCTGAAACTTCACCCAGGTCATGCCTGCTTGGCGCATGACGTCGGGATGGGCGATGAAGCCCGGCACCTGGCCGCCCAGCTCAAACGTGTTGCTCAACCCCACCGTCGAGGGGGGCGCGATGGCCTGCGTGGCCACGCCTTCAGGCGTAGCCGTGATGCTGCCGGGAGAAGGGGTGGCCTGCGGGTCGGATGTCGGCTGCGCGGACAGGCCGCCCTGCATGGTCGCCGTCTGCGCAACCGCTTCTGCAGCCAGTCGCTCGGAGCGACTGTTGAGGGCCATGAGAAATACAACGAAGGTGACAATACCCGCCACCACCATCAACCCTATCCAAGCGAAGGCCAGAAGACGTATCGTTTGCGGGGGCAGTGCTATGCGCCCCTTGGGGAACTTTGACATGTTGTTCTCCTCAACCAGAATGTACCGGCAGGCTGCGTCCGGAAGGGTGATCAGCCGGGCCGCACTCAGGGCGCGACCGCGCCCAGCGCAGTACACGCCGGGCAGGTTCCATCCGGGCGGACGATAGCATAGCCAGCCTGCGGGTCATCCGACTCCCATTTAGTGAAATCGACATTCCAGATAATCATCAGGCGGACGTAACCAAGCGAGCGGGCGATCTGCACCCCCTCAGCCAGCCAGGCGGCCTGTTCGGCGACCGTGTTATCAGCACCCCAAGAGAAGTTGCCGGGCAACTCCCCGTATCCCTCAGGGCTTACGTAGCCGTATTCGGTGAAGCAGACCGGCAGCGCGCCGCCCATGCCGCCGTAGTAGACGTTGATAGTCGGCTGGAAGTACCAGCTATAGTGACTCCCTGCCGGATGCCCACTCGAAGCCGAGGGCGGGGTCGCCCCGGCGTTGTGGTGCACGCCGATACAATTCGCGTACCGGGCTGCGCCCGCTGCCGCCAACCCCTGCACATAGCGCTGGTCGCTCCAGACGTTCACGCCGTCGTCAACGCCGGTCGGGGCGAGGGCACCAATAATGACCATCGTACCGGGGCTGACGGACTTGATGGCATTGAAAGCTGGGGCAAGCATGTTGTTGACATAGTTGGCCGGATCGATCTGCCCGGCGGGCCACTCGCGGTTGAGGTTCATCTCATTCCAGACCTCGATGGCGTCGGGCCGGGCCTGTGCCACGCCGCGGACGTATTCCGTGTAGGCGGTGTAGTCGATGCTTGACGGGTAAAGCGGTCCTTTGATGCTGAGCAGGACTTTAAAACCAGCCGCGTGACCCGCGCCAACGAGGCCGGCGGCTCCACCTGGATCGGCACCGGGATACCAGCCCACCTGGAACTTGACCCAGCGCATCCCGGCCTGGCGCATCAGATCGGGATGGGCGATAAAGCCCGGCACCTGACCGCCTAGCTCAAAGCCGCCGCCGTCGCTTCCGGCTCCGCCCACCGAGGGGGGCGGGGTAGCGGCGGGCGGGGTAGCGGCGGGCGTGGTAGGAGCGGGCGTCGTTGCGGCAGGCGTGCCCGTCGTGGGAGGCCGCGTGGCGGTCACAGTTGCGGTGGCCGTCGGTTCCTCACTTTCTCGCGTGCCAATGAGCACAGCCACCTCACCGCGCTGCAAGGGACTGCTGCCCACCACGGCGCCCTGCACGGTGTAGCGGCCAGGCGTGCCGGCACGCCAGACCCAGGGCGTGCCCAGGCCGGTGCTCTCGGTGAGCAGTGCGCCGCTGGCGTCGGAGACCGTCCACTGCATGACAAGCTGGCCGGGAACCGTCGAGGCGCTTTTGACCTTAAACTCGGTAATGGCCTGCACGAGCGCTGGGTCATTACCCTCGGCGGCCAGATCGTTGACCATCATGCCGCCAACGTTATAGAGCGAGGCGATGTCAAGACGGGCGCGGACGGTATTGGCAGTGACGATCCAGAGGCGGTGCTCGGCGCTGGCGGCCAGGGTGACAGCGTAGGCACCGGTGTTCTGATCGGCCAGCACGTCCATCAGCCCCCCGCTCAGGTCGAAGGTGAGCGAAGTGCCCGGCGGGTAGCTGCCCGAACCGGCAGGGGCGCCGGGGTCAACCGTCACTTCACCGAGGGCGGCGAGCGCCTCCTCGTAGCTGATCAGCGCTGCGTTCGTCTCATCGTAGCTGGAAGCGGAGGAAGCCACGTGGAGCTTGTAGCGGTCGATCTCGCCGACTGCCCAACCGAGAAGGTGAGTCGCTGCGCCATTGATGGCGTAGTCCGCTGGCTCCGGCCCGGCGTCGAGGACGACGATATCCGCCGCCGCGCCAATGGCACGCCAGTCGTAGCCGCCCGTGTCCCACGCGCCTGTATCGTCGATGGCAGGTCGGTGCAGCACCACGACCAGCGCCTTGCCCGCCTCATCAAGTGCAGCCGAGAGATCAGCAATAAACGCGGCCAACAGGGCGCGGTCAGCAGGAGCAACGCCCTGATAGTCAATAGCTAGACCGTTATACCCTCCCTCAACGGCCAGAGCACGCAGAGCTTCCACGTGCAGGGCCAGCGCCGCCGGGTCGTTGAGCAGGCCGGTCAGCACCGCCGGATCGGGCGCGCGCACCACAGGGATGACGGCATAGCCCGCCCCCGGCTGCCAGCCAGAAGCCACTTCGCCGCTCAGGGAACCATCAGCCTGCGCTTGAAGCCCGGCGGGCATAACCAGGTTCAGAACCGAGCCGGACGGGCCGTCAAGGGACTGGCCGGGTTCCAGGACGGTGCCGATAAGCGGGGTAACGGGCATGGTCTGGAAAACAGCAACATTGTCAGGCAGTTCGTCGGTGCGGATCACGCCCGCGGCCACGTCAACGTGGCCAGGGACAAAGACCCAGATGCCCCGCTCCCCATCCCAGCGGTAAAGGTTGAGCGTATGGTAAGGCTCCGCCGCATTAGGGATAACGATCTCAACACGCACCGGGGCCTCGTTCTGCGGGTCAAGCCTGTAGAGCGGGCTTTTCATCTCCAGCCAAGACGGTATCGCGGCGCGCGCATCCGGGTAGATGCGGTCAGCGTTGCCCTGGAGGAACTCCTCGCGGGGGGTCGAGCTGAGGCGCAGGCGCAGCGGCCCCTCGCCGATCAGGGTGACGGTAATGCCATCGGGGTGGCTGGCCGTCGGGTTGGCGGCATTCAGAACCTCAAAGCCGCCCAGGCCAGCCGCCAGGTTGAAGGGGGGCAGGAAGAGCACGGCCAGCACAACGGCCACCAGCCCCAGCCCCGCTAGCGCGCCACACCCGGCGATCAGCCCCCTGGACATCCCTGAACGGGCGCCTTCGCCCGTCTCGGGGGGCCGGTGCCCCCCGAGGCGCGTGGCTTCCGGATCGGGGTCGGGGTCAGGCCGGGGTTTCTGCGACGAAGGCCTTGGCCCTTTGAGGACCGCCGGGCGGGATTTCCCCGGTGCGTCATCCGGTCTGGCCGAGGGGGGTTGTGGTCTGGTTTCCTGATCGGACATAGGCATCCCTCACCGTTCACGCATCACAGCGCCGAGCGTCGCACACGCCGGGCAGCTTCCATCGGGGCGGAGAATGGCATAGCCAGCCGCCGGGTCATCCTCCCCCCAGTAGAGAAAGTCAACATTCCAGACAACCATCAGGCGCACCTGATTGGTCTGGCGGCTCAAGAGGGCCGCCTCAGCCAGCCAGGCAGCCTGCTCGGCGGCGGTTGTACCGGCAGCCCACCCGTAGCGATCAGGGACGCCGCCGTATCCCTCACCGCTCAGATATCCCAGTTGGGTAAAACATACCGGGCGCCCCAATGTACCCCCATACAGGTCCAGCATGCCACCGAAATACCAGCCATCGCGATGATCGCCAGAGTCTGCCGGGTGGCCGGAGCCAGCCGAGGGGGTCGTCGCCCCGGTATTATAATGTACGCCCACGCAGTCCATATAGTTCACCGCGCCTGCCTGAGCCATTTGCTCCAGATAGCGCCAGTCGTCGCAGCCGTAGCCCTGCATGGAACAGCCTCCCTCATCACGGTAGAGACTGCCGGGGATGGGAGCGCCTGAGATCACCATAATGGTCGGATCCACGCGCTTGATCGCGTTATAGGCCGGGGCCAGCAGCCTGCGGACGTAGTTGTCGCCGTCGATCTGCCCGCGCGGCCACTGAAAATAGTGGTTCGGCCCGCTCCAGACCTCGACTGCATCCGGCCCATAGTACGCCACGCCGCTCAAGAATTCAAGAAGAGAGGGGATGTCAAGCTCACGAGGGCGTCTATCACCGCCCACAACACTGATCAGCACTTTGAAGCCCGCCGCGTGTCCCTGCTCGACGAGGCTCAACACCGGGCGCGGAGGCTGACCCGGCTCCCAGACAAGCCGGTATTTGACCCAGGTCATACCGGCCTGCCGCATCAGGTCCGGATGGCGCAGGGTCTGATTGACCTCCCCACCCAGCTCAAAGCGGCCAAAAGCAGCCTCGCCAGCCGGGTAAACCGGGAGCGGCAGCCCTTCCGGGATAGGAAGCGGCACGGGGGTGCCAGTGGGGGGAGCGCCAGTAGACTGGAAAACCGGCTCAGGCGGCTGGCTTGCCTCAGCCTGTGCAGCGCCAGCCGCCTGCTGTGCGACAGGCAGGGGGTTGCTGTTGGGAGGCGGCTCTTGCAAAGCTGGAGATGCGAACCATCCCCTGCTGACCAGAAGCAGGGCGATGATCAACGCACCCAACCCTATCAGCGCGAACCCCGCCACAAGCGCCTGCCTGGGCGACAGGCGAGCGCGGGCCAGCGCCGCGAGACCTCCCGGCCCTGCCGGGTCTTGGGGCGCCATGCGCGTCAGCTCGCACCCTCCGCCGATGCGGCTGCGTTGGGCAGAGAAACGGAAAACAACACCCTGTCCTCACCCCGCGGGGAGGCCGATCCGGACTGGATGACCTCGACGGTGACCTGCCCGCGCACGCTCTCTTCGGCCCCGGTGCGCACCAACGCCAGAATGGTATACTGCCCTGGCTCGGCAGGGACGTTCCAGACGTACTGGAGCAAGTCAAGCCCGCCTGCTTGCTCGGCGCCGGGCTGGCCCGACGGCGGTTGCACCTGCCAGACGATAGACAACTCGGCGGGAGCGCCCGCGGGCTGCCCGCTCAGGAAAGCGGCAAGGCCCGCTTCTAACCCGTCCGGTGCGTCGGGGCGGGCCAGCCCGGAGACGGCTACCGCGCCGAGCGCATAACGGCGCGCCCATTCCAGCCTGCGAGCGAGGTCCTGAGCGGAAGCCAGATAGACGTGATGCAGATCGCCCTTCTCATCGTGATAGGTGAGGTAGTTCATGCCCAGCGCCGCGTCAAAGCCCATCGACTCGACGCGCGCCGTGAGCCGCAGAGGCAGGATGCCACCTGCGATGGCCTGAGGCATCGCCAGCGACGAGGGACCAGCATCAAGATAGCCGGGGACGGCCTGCACCTCGCCGAAAAGTGCAGCGGCCTGCTCAAAGCTAAGCAGGACGCTGCTCGTGGACGCCACATCAACTGAGAAGCTGCCGACCAGCAGGCCCACCTGGCTCCGGTCAACTTGGCTTACGAGACGGGCCAGCATTTCCCCGACGGCCCCGCCTTCCGTATAGGCGGCAGGCTCGTGGCTGGGAGCCAGCCAGACCCGGTCGGCAGCCCGGCCCAAGCCGGCTAGGTCACCCTCGGCCAGGTCGGCGGGGCGCAGGACCACATGCAGCGCCTTACCCTGGGCGTGAAGTTGCTCTGCCAGCGCGGTGATGAAGCCGGTGTAGCCCGCTCCTTCCGCGAAGTCGAGGGCCAGGCCGTCGTAGTCAGCGGCGAGCGACAGCAGTTCGCCCAGCAAGTTCTGCCTGACCGGCTCAACATACGTAGTTACACCGCCAAGCCGGTTCTCAACGAGTGGAAGCACCGCGGGAGCGGCGACCTCAGCCGGGGCACCAACCAGCACACCCGCTTTGTCAATGTGCGCGCCTTCGGGCAGGGCTAGATCGACCTCTACGCTAGCGGCAGAGCCGCCGGGGCTAACGAGCAGCGCGACTACAGGTTCCGCTGGCTCGACATGGACGGCCATGACGCTGAAAGAGGGCGCTTCCGGTTGGAAAGCGATGATCTGGCGGGCAATGTCCACCCGGCTGGGAACAAATTCCCAGATGCCTGCCTGCGCGTTCCACCTGTACAACCCCAACCGTTCAAGCGGCTCGGCATTGTTGGGAACAGCCATCTCGGCGGTGAGCGGCGCACGGCCCAGGGAGCGGATGGTGTAGATCGGGCTGAGGGGCACCAAGTTGCCTGGAAGGGCCGCGCGGGCGCGTTGCCAAGCACTGCCTGCCGCATCGTCGAGGAACACCGCGCGGGGCAGGGAAGTGACCTCAACAGACAGCGAGCGGCTGCCGTCTGCCAGGGACACGGTCAGGCCGTCAGGATGGAAATAGGCGGGGTGGGCCGGGTCAAGTGTCATATAGGCACCTCCCAGCCGGCGCGCCAGGGCGAGGGGCGGGATGAACAGGGCGGCAGCAACCACCAGCACGAGCATACCCGCTACACCCCATGCCCAGACCGGGACATGCCGGGCAGCGGGCTGGCCCGCCCTCTCCTGCGCGTCGTGCACTTCCGCCATGAACCTCTGAAATTGGAGACAGCGAAAAGGCGGCCTCATCGCCACCGCCGCCTGCAAGCTGTACGCCGACCTGCACGTCCGAGCTGTCGGGGCATTCTACCGTGAGGGCCATGAAACTGCAACAGGCAGGCGGCTGTTATGCCACCGGGTGAGCACTTGCCACGATCAGGGTTACAGGATACTGTTTCCCTAGCCCGGAGAAGGGAAGGATCACAACCGATGGCCTACCAACGCCAGCCTGAGATCTGCGATTATGAGGGGTCTACCTACCGCAGCGACTTCTGGGAGGGCAAGGGACGGGAGTACGAAGACCGCGTCGAGCGGATCGCCATCCGGCGGCTGATGCCGCCAAGAGGCCAACGTCTGCTTGAGCTGGGAGCGGGGTTTGGACGCCTGACGACCTCTTTCGGTGAGTATGAGCAGGTTGTGCTGCTCGACTACTCGCATTCACAGCTTGAGTTTGCCCGCCAGCAGTACGGTGACGATGGCTTCCTGTATGTGGCAGCCAACATTTACGAGATGCCCTTCGCGCCTGCCGTATTTGACGCGGCAACGCTGATCCGGGTGGTGCATCACCTGCAGGACCCCCTGACTGCCCTGCGGGCGGTCCGGACCGTGATGCAGAAGGGCGGCGTGTTCCTGCTGGAATTTGCTAACAAGCAGAATCTAAAAGCGATCCTGCGCTGGGCGCTGGGTCGCCAGCCGTGGAACCCCTTCACGCGGGAGCCGGTGGAGTTCGTCCGGCTGAACTATGATTTCCACCCCCGCTACATCCGTGAGACGCTGGCCAAGGCGGGGTTCGAGCCGGAGCGGATGCTGACCGTCTCACACTTCCGGATCGGGCTGCTCAAACGCATCGTGCCGACCGGAGCGCTGGCGGCGCTGGACGCACTGGCTCAGCACACCGGGAACTGGTGGCAGCTCTCGCCGAGCGTGTTCGTGCGCAGCGTGGCGACCGGGGAGGATGAAGCCGCGCCGGAGGGCGCGTTCTGGCGATGCCCGGAATGCAGGTCGTATGACCTGAGGGAGGACGGCGGCGGGCTGACGTGTCAGGGCTGCGGCCTGCGCTGGAAGAAGGTCGGTGGGGTGTATGACTTCAAAGAACCGGTGAGGGGATGACCCTGCCGGGGGTAGGGAGACCAGACTACGCACGAAGGCGGCTCCAGGGCCGCCTTCTTTCACACTGCACCGTATCAAGTTGAACTAACTGACGGCTTACTCCTCAGCAGCAGGCTCAGGGATCATGCCCTCCAGGATGCGCTCTAACGCCATCGAGTGGCTACACACGCCGCGCGTCTGGAAAAAGTCACAGTCGCAGTACCATATCCCATGCTCGAAACGAACGGTGTGCGGATTATTTTCTCCGTCAAAGGTCACCGAGAACTGTTCAAAAGTGATCCGGTCGCGCTCCTCCGCATAGCGTTTTGCTTTCTCGATCTTGCCAATCATCCCATAGTCCATGAGCGCCTCCTCGCTGATTTCATGGCCGGGCCAACCTAAAAACAAGGCACGCAGGGATAACGTCCTGCGTGCCAGAATGCACTACACGGATTCGGGGCCTGATGTATGGCTTTTCCCCCCTCATGATGCTTTAGTATAGCAGAAGCAGCACACGAGTCAACTCCTCATTCCCTGCTTCTTTCCGCCGATTCCCGTGCGTTATGATGGGGCCGAACGCGTAGGCGCATCTTGCCCGCCTCAACTACCTCGACCAGAGTCCCGAAGGGGATCGGCTGGCGGTCGGCTGATTCGGCCTGCCAGCGCTCGCCCCACACCTGAACCATGCCAACTGGGTCGAGCGTCTGGGTGACGCGCCCCACCTGCCCGACAAGCCCCTGGTAGCCGGTGGTGGGGCGTCGAGTTTGGGCACGCAGGGCCTTGGCGACCAGAAAGGCAAACAGCCCGCCGATCAGCAGCGACTGGACGACCACCAGCGGAATGGAGAGCCGCCCAAAGGGGGCGACCTCGGGCTGGTTGAAGAGGACAAACGCACCTGCGGCCAGGCTGATCACGCCTGCAGCAGCCAGCGCGCCGTGAGTGGGGGCCTTGATCTCCAGGATGAAGAGAACAAAGGCCATGATGATAAAGACCAGCCCCAGCCAGTTGACAGGCAGCACACCCAGACCATAGAGCGCCAGACCCAGACAGGCGGTGCCGATCACCCCTGCCACCCAGCCGCCGGGCGTCCGGATCTCGACGATGATGGCCGTGACGCCGATGCTGAGCAGCAGGAAGACTAGATTCGGGTCGGTGAGGATGATCAGCGCACGCTCAAGCTGGTTCATCGGGATGGGGATAAGCATCGCGCCGCGCGTATTCAGCGTGCGCACCTGGCCGTTTACCTCGACCTGCATGCCGTTGAGCATCGGCAGCAGGCTGTCCACATCCTCGGCAATGAAGTCAACCAGGCGGGCCTCAAACGCCTCAGAGGCACTGACGGCGCGCGCTTCAGTGACAGCCTCGCTGGCGATCCGGACCGCCTGCTCCCCGCGCCGCTCGGCCAAGCTGCGCGCCTGCGCGCTGAGGTACTGCTCCTGCTTCTCCTGAGCCGTGCTCTCCAGGTCCTCACCGGTCGAGAGGATGGGGCTGCTGGCCCCGATAGCGGTATCAGGGGCCATCGCTGCCGCGTGGCCGGCCAGCGTGATCAACAGACCCGCGGAGCCTGCCTTGGCGCCGCGCGGACCTACAAATACAACGACCGGCACATCGCTGGTACGGATATCCTGGACGATGTCAAATGTGGTATCGACATTGCCACCGGGCGTATCGAGCACAAGGATCAGGGCCTCGGCGTTGCGGCTATCTGCCTCATCGATACCGCGCCGGATGTAGCTCTCCAGAGGCGGCACGACGGGGCCGGTCGCCTCAAGAACGACGATCTCCGGGGCGGTGGCCTGCACAGGCTGGCCCGAAGCGCGCACCACCGTCGCAGCGGCAGCCAGCGCCAGCAGAGCCAGGGCGACAGCAGCCCAAAGCTGCTTTGACCTCACGTTTTGTTTCATAATCTTTATCCCGGCGGCGTCTACCCGCCCGGCGGTCAACCGTTTGTTCTAATCTAAATGTAGCAGGTTCACGGGGGTTGTCAATGGCTGCACACCGGCAGGGTTGACGGGGCCAGCGGGGCGGCTATCATTCAGGCAGAGCGCGGCCTTAAAGGGACAGGACGCACACCGGGGGTCGCTCCCCACATCCCCAGTCATCGAGTGGTGGCATCTGCCGGCCAGGAGATAGAGCCGATGGACTTCAGCCTTACCGAGGAACAGCGCCGGGCAGCCGAGATGGTGCGCCGCTTCGCCCTGACCGAGGTCGCGCCGACGATCAGGGAATGGGACCGCCGGCAGGAGATGAACCCGGCGGTGCTGCCGCGTATGGCCGAGCTGGGCATCCTGGGCATCTGTATTCCGGCGCGGTACGGGGGACAGGGGTTCGACTACATCACGCTTGGCCTGGCGTGCGAAGAGCTGGAGCGGGTCGATACGAGCCTGCGCGTGGTGATGTCGGTGCATATGGGGTTGTGCAGCCTGGCCCTGTTGCAGTGGGGCACCGAGGAGCAGAAGCAGCGCTTCCTGAGACCGCAGGCAAAGGGTGAGCGGGTGGCCGGGTACGGCCTGACCGAGCCGGGGCACGGCTCGGATGCGGCCAGCATCCGGACGAGCGCCCGGCGCGAAGGCGACGTATACATCCTGAACGGGGAAAAGATGTGGATCAGCCTGGCGACCAAAGCCGACCACTTCCTGGTGATCGCCCGTACGAACCCGGAGGCAGCGACGCCTTCTGCCGGGCTGAGTGCTTTTATGATCACCAGGGACATGAAAGGCGTGACAACGGGCGACATTCATGGCAAGCTGGGGGTGCGGGCGGGGTCAACGGGCTGGATCGTGATGGAGGATGTGGCCGTGCCCGTCGAAAACCGCGTCGGCGAGGAAGGCGAGGGCTTCAAAGTGGCAATGAGCGCCCTCGACAACGGGCGCTACACGGTAGCGGCAGGGGCAGCCGGGCTGATCCGGGCCTGCCTGGAGGAGTCGGCGGCTTACGCCAAGGAACGGCGCACGTTCGGGAAACCCCTCGCCGAGCACCAACTGATCAAGCAGAAGCTGGCCTACATGGCGCTGTGGTATGATGCAGCCCGGCTGCTGTACCTGCGGGCGGGCTGGCTGAAGAACCGGGGCATCCGCAACACGCGCGAAACCAGTCAGGCAAAGTGGTTCGCCACCGAGCACAGCGTCAAGGCGGCGCTGGAGGCGGTGCAGATTCATGGGGCATACGGCTACTCGGATGAGTACAACGTTGAACGCTACCTGCGCAACAGCAAAGGAGCCGTCATCTACGAGGGTACGAGCGAGATCCACCAGCTGATGCAGGCCGACTACGCGCTCGGCCAACGTGTGGACAGCCCGCTGCGGTGCGAGCTGCCCGCCTATGATGAAGAATCCTGGCAGCGGATGCCATAGCCGTGCCGGGGGACCAGTGAAAGGCAAGCGAATGGCCATAGATCGTGAGGCAGACAGGCCGCTCTACTACCAGCTCAAGCAGTTGCTGATCCAGCAGATCGAACAGGGAACCTATCAGCCGGGGGATATGCTGCCAACCGAGGAGCAGCTTGAGGAGATGTACGGTCTGAGTCGGACGACGATCCGGCATGCCCTGCGTGAGCTTGAGCTTGAGGGCCGGGTGACGCGCACCCGGGGCAGGGGGACCTTCGTCGCCAGGTCAATCGTCGTGCGGCGGCCCGGCATGAGCTACCGTCCCCTCAACCGCTACCGTGAGGACGCACTGAACCTGAGCTGGCAGGTGCTTTCGATGAAATGGGTGCGCGCCCTACCTGAGATCGGGGAGCGGCTCCAGATCGACCGCAAAAGCCGGGTGTTCCAGCTCCGCAGGCTGCACCTCGTGGATGGTGAGCCGATAGGCTACCACCTGTCGTACGTGTCCCCGCACTTTAGCCAGGCCATCGACATGTCGGCCCTCGACCGGGGCGGGCCGATGACGTATCTGGAGGGCGGAGGCTTCCTTGAGGGCAGCACTGCCAGCCGCATCATCGAGGCGGTCCCAGCCGGCCCCAGGGACAGGATGCTGCTCAAGGTGGCAGAGGGCACACCGCTCATGCGCATCCGGCGGCTGGTCGTCAGCCGCGACGGCAGGCCAGTTGAGGATCTGCTGGCCCTTTACCTCGGCAACCGCTTTCAATACCGCATCGACAACCTGCCTGCGATCATTCCGCCCGACGCTGACTCAGACTCGGAGCAGCTCCAACCGTAGAACGTCCTCCCTAACCGTGCCGTTTGGGCGAGCACGCCACCCCCCGTCATGAACAGGGGCAGGCCGTGGGCCTTCTGGCCCGGCCTGCTGCTGATTTTGCAGATTGTTTACAGTCCGGTAGAGAATTGTTGACAGCCTGCCCTTATGTTAGCAGTGTACCTATTCCGAACGGGGAGCCGGTATATAACTGCACTATAGGGAGGTTGACATGCTCAAGAAGTGGGTGTTGAAAGGGCTTGGCGTTCTGCTTGCCGTCGGGGCCACCGCTGGGGTGAGCGCACCGGCAGCATTCGCTCAGGAAGGGCCGCCTGCCGGGCCGCCGCCCCCGCCAGTTTGCCGATTCTGGTGCTGGCCCCTGCCAGTTGAGCGCGGGGTCGTGCACGAGCTAACCGAACAGACCGGCCTGACCCGGTGCGAGGTGTTTGGCAAGCTGGCAGAGGGGCAAACTCCGGCTGAGATTGCGGAGGAGGCAGGCATCAGCCCGGATGACATCGTGAGTGGGGTCAAAGAGCACGCCGTGAGGCGGCTGGCGCGGCAGGTGGAGGCGGGGCACATCACGCAGCAGTGGGCCGATGAACTCGCACAGAAGGCCGCCGAGCGCGCCGAGCGATTCGTCGAGTCCGAGCACAGCTACTTGGCCGGGCTGATCTACGAGCGGGCTTGCGCTACAGGTGGCCATAGCAGCTGAGGGTAGCGCTGGGCCGAGCCGCGCCGAACAGGCCCCGCTGACAAAGGGCGGGGCCTGCTGTGCGTGTAGGCAGGGCGAGTCAAAAGCAGACGGAGCTTGACAACTGCGCTATAATAGAGCCAACGACCAGCAAGGCCCTCCCTCAGGAGGATTGGAGAGCAGCCGTGCGGGCGTGCATCCCGGCATTGTGCGCGCACGATGCGATGTCCATGCGCAGCCTGCCGTGGTTGCGGGGTAGCGGAGCACCCCGTAACGACGGCTGAGCGCGCGTGGCTGTGCGCGCCGCCCACGGCAGACAGGCCCGGAAAACAGGCCGCCAGTTCCGCGCTGGCGGCCTTTTGCTGCCAAGGCGGACGGGTCAGAAAAAAGCAACACGGATACAGTTCTGACGAGACGGGAGAGGAGAGACACAGGCCATGAGCGAAACGATACACGTGTCGGTGGCGTGGCCCTACGCCAACGGCGATCTGCACGTTGGACACCTGGCGGGGGCGTATCTGCCCGCCGACATCTTTGCCCGGTACCAGCGGCTGGCGGGCAAGCGGGTGCTGATGGTCTCGGGGTCCGATTCGCACGGGACGCCGATCACAGTTACAGCGGACAAGGAGGGACTCTCGCCGCGTGAGGTGTTTGAGAAGTACCATCGGCGCTTCCTGGAGACGCAGAAGAAGATTGGTATCAGCTATGACCTGTTCACGCACACCGACACGGAGAACCACCACCGCATTGCACAGGATTTTTTCCTGACGCTGCTTGCGCGCGGCGCGCTCTACCAGGAGACTCAGCAGCTCCTCTACGACGAAGAGGCGGGCCGATTTCTGCCGGACCGGATGGTCGAGGGGACGTGCTACATCTGTGGCTACGAGCAGGCGCGGGGCGACCAGTGCGACAACTGCGGGCATCTGCTCGATGCCGTGCAGCTTATCAACCCGCGCAGCAAGATAACGGGCCATACGCCCATCGTGCGCGAGACAACGCACTACTTCCTCGACCTGGAGCGGTTCAAGGATGAGCTGCGCAAGTACCTGAGCGATAAGGACTACTGGCGCCCGAACGTGATCAACTTCGCGCGGAACATGGTCGAGGAGGTGCGGGGACGGCCCATCACGCGCGACATCGACTGGGGTATCCCAGTGCCGCTGGATGGCTGGGAAGGCAAGTGCCTATATGTCTGGTTTGAGGCCGTGATTGGGTATTTCAGCGCATCGGTGGAGTGGGCAAAGAATAACGGCCAGCCCGAGGCATGGAAGGCGTGGTGGTACAACCCGGCCTGTAAGATGTACTGCTTCATTGGCAAGGATAACATCCCGTTTCACACAGTGATCTGGCAGGCGGAACTGATCGGCGTGTCGGGCATCTATCACGATGAAGCAGGGGCGCGGCTTACGCTGCCCTACGATGTGCCTGCCAACGAGTACATGAACGTCCAGGGGGCGCAGTTCTCCAAGAGCCGCAACTGGGCGGTGTGGCTGCCTGATATCCTGGAGCGGTACGACCCCGATGCCATTCGCTACTACGTGGCCAGCGTGCTGCCCGAGACGCGCGACAGCGACTTTAGTTGGGATGAGTTCGTCGCGCGGAACAACAACGAGCTGGTCGCGTGGTGGGGCAACTTGGTGAACCGGGTGCTGAAGTTTGCCTACAAATACTGGGACGGCCATGTGCCCGATCCGGGCGAGCTTCGGGCTGCGGATAAGGCGCTGCTAGAGAAGATCGGTGCAGGCTTTGAGACGGTGGGCGAACTGCTCAACAGCGTCAGGCTGCGCCGTGCGCTGGAGGAGGCGATGAGCCTGGCACGTGAGGTCAACGTGTACCTTGACAGCGCGCCGTGGTTCAGCGTTATCAAGGAGGACAGGTCGGCGGCGGCTAAAACGGTCTACACCGCCCTCCAGGCGATCAACTACCTGAAGGTGATCCTGGCGCCGTTTCTACCCTTCACGGCTCAGCAACTCCATGAGATGCTGGGGTTCGAGGGGCAGTTATTCGGCGAGCAGCAGATTGTGAGTTACGAGGAGGGAAGCCGTTCGCACGAGGCGCTGATCTACGACGGCCGGCAGGCCACCGGGCGCTGGGAGCCGGAGCACCTGCCGCCGGGACAGGCCTTCCGGGAGCCTGCGCCGCTGTTCAAGAAGCTGGACGAGAAAGAAGTGATCGATCAAGAACTGGCTCGGCTAGGGGCGTAACGTTCCCGGCTGCCACAACCACAAGAACAGGAAAGGGAGGCCATGAAAGCAGAGCACTACACAGAGACACCTGCCGAGGCGCAGGAGGCTCCGGGCGTGACGATCCGCTGGGTGATCGGCAAAGAGGACGGCGCGCCCAACTTTGCGATGCGCGTGATCGAGGTGCAGCCGGGGTGCAACACTCCCTACCACACCCATGACTTCGAGCACGAGGTTTACATTCTGGCCGGGGTAGGCGTGGTACGCGGTGCCGACGACGAGACGCCCATCGGGCCGGGGACGGTGGTGTATGTGGAGCCGGGCGAGAAGCACGGATTCTTCAATACCGGGGATGAAACGCTGCGCTTCATCTGCGTCATCCCGCACCAGGGCTAGGGCTGATGGGCCGCCTTGTCAAGGAAGGCAATCGGGCGTATAGTGGGGCCGTGACACAGGGCGCTTCCACCAAGAAAACTACACGGGGGAGGGGGTATGTTCGCAGACGATGAAAAAAGCGAGTTAGAAGGCGAGACTCCAAGTGGGGAAGCACCGCCCGGCCCGCCCGAAGTTGATGAGAATGCCGAGACGGTGGTGATGAGCAGCCGCAGGGAGCCGGTCGAACAACTTGCCGGAGAGGAAGCCGGGGTGGAAGCCCCGGCGCACGAAGAGGAGCCAGCCGCCTCAGAAGCTGAGTCGCAAACGATAGAACAGCCCAAGACGCCGCCTGAGCCGCCTGCCCCGGAGACGATCCCTTCGGCGCGGGCGGACGACAGCTGGATAACAGCAGGCAGCGCCCGGCCCGCTGCTGTCCCTTCTCCGCACCCGGAGCCAGCTCCAGCCGCCGCTCAGAAAGAGGAGGAGGCGTTCACCCCGTCGCCAGTATCAACTCCCCCTGAGCCAGTCGCGGCCCGACCGGCGGCGCCCAAAGGTGAGCCGACGGGCAACGCCTTTGGCCCGGTGGGCGACCTGCTGGCCCAGATTGGCATCACCAACCGGCAGACCCAGCAGTGGGTGGCGATTGGCGCGGCGGTGGCTATCCTGGCCTGCTGTGCCTGCGCCTGCCTCGTGATCCTGATCCCCACTCTCACGGGCAGCAATATCTTCTGAAGCCGCCCATGCAGAAAGCAGCAGGGCTGCCCGTGCGCCGGGCAGCCCTGTCTCTTCCAGCCAGTGGCGTATGCTGCCTGCCGGGCGATGCACATTACGGCACCGGCACACAGAAGAACTCCATCGTGTTCATGATCGGGATGTCGCAGTACAGGTTGAGCGTGTCGATTGCGATGGCTGCGCCGACGAGCGCGCAGCAGAAGACAATCGTCAGTACTGCGCAGCCGATGACCAGCCAGCGGTTGCGGTCCGTCTCGGGTTCTTCCTCATAGTACTCAGCCGGCGCAGCCGGAGGCGCGGGCGGATAGGGGGCGCGGTATGCGGGCGCGGCGGGGGCAGG
>FWPU01007298.1_pt1 | contig 20591 bp, 16 predicted proteins | sample 2228361 | NCBI WGS metagenome assembly FWPU01 (sample SAMEA103939777, study PRJEB20133) | metagenome
GCCGGGTTTCCGCCTCCCCGTCCAGGGCCAGGAAGGGGCTGATGGCCCGGGCGCCTGTCCGCAGGCGACCCAGCCAGTGGCGCAGCAGCCCGGCCAGCTGCTCCTGGAGCAGGTCGCTGCTCAGGATGGACTCCCGCACCTCGTCCGGCTCTTCGCTGGCCACGGCCCGCATCCGGCGCAGGGCCAGGGCAAAGGCCAGGAGCAGCAGCACCACGGCCACGACGAGGCCCGTCCAGCGGTAGGCGTCGGGGATGGGCGCCGGCTCGGCCATGAGGGGCTCGGGGGTGGGGGTGGCCATCTCTTCCAGGGTGTCGCCCAGTTCCGACTGGCCCAGCAGGTTCAGCAGCCGGGAGATGAGGGGGCTCAGCAGCATGAAGATGTGGTAGAGGACGACGAAGAGGACGTAGCCGATGGCCAGTAGTACACTGCCCACGGCCCGGCCGATGTAGCCCAGGACGGTGCTCCCCCAGGCCATGACTCGCGCGATCTGCTCCGGCGCGATGATCCAGCCCAGGAGCAGCCCCAGGCCCAACAGCAGCGCAATCACCGTACCCACGCTGATGAGCCAGTAGCGGTTGAGGGAGGGCATGCGGGCGGCGCTGCCCCGTCGGTTGCCCAGGGCCCGGGCCAGGCCCACGGTGATCTTCAGGCTGGTCAGAGCCAGCATGGCCATGGCCACGGCAAAGAAGGTCATCACCACCCGGGTCATGTCCACCAGGGCGCCCAGGGCCGTGCCCGCTGTCAGGAGGAGGTAAAGGACGATGAGGGTGGCGCCTGCCACCACTGTGCCCCACACGTCGTCATGGGCGATGGGGCGGCTGGCGTCCTGGGTGCCCCGGAGCCACAGGTAGGCGCCGGCCAAGCCCAAGACCACCGGGGCCGGCGCTTCGGCCCCCCAGTGGATGAGCTCATCCCCCAGGTGGGTCAGCCAGACCGTGCTCCACAGGGGGCCGTCGGCCCGATAGAGCTGCCACCAGAGGAGGAGCAACAGAGCCAGCAGGCCGGTCACGGCCGCAGCCATCCGGGTTCGCCAGGGCACATCTAACTTCTGGCCTTCGGCTTCCGGGTCTGGCGGGGCCACCAGGAGGCGCACCGTGAGCACGCCGGCCAGGGGCAGGCCCACCAGCCAGGGGAGGGGCACCACGGCCTGGGGTGTGGACGGCATGAGCAGGACCTGGAGGAGGCGAAGCCACGGCCACAGCCAGCAGGCCCGCAACACGGCCAGGCCGGCGGGCAGCAGCCCGTCATCCAGCCAGTGCCAGCGTTTCCAGTTCATCCCACTTCTTCTCCGTACCCACATGAAAATGGCGGACGTTGACCAGGGGCCGGCTGGGCTGTGCCCTGCCCACGGTGACCAGCACTACCCCCAATTCCCGCCGGGGCAGATCCATGAGGAGGCGTTCCAGGCGGCCGTCTAGGAGCGCGGTGACCAGGACCACGGTGCTGCCGTAGGGCAGGCCGGCTGTCTCCGTCTGGAGGACGTTGGCGATGGGCCAGCGTCCCCGGCTGTCGATGCGGGCCAGGGCCTCCAGCAGGATGGGAAGCTGGCGGGGGCCGGTGCGGGGGCGGATGCGCACGTGGCGGGCGCCGATGAGGGCGTTGCTGTAGACCCCCACGGGGTAGCCGGCCTCCCACGCCTCCCGCGCGACGGAAGCCGCCACGGTGATGACCAACTCCAGCAGATCCCAGTCCTGGCCCAGGCCGAAGAGGTTCTCCGCGGCGGCAGTGTCGGCGTTGAGGAAGAGGGCCAGGGGGTGGGTGGTGGAAGGCTCGAAAAGCTTGGTCTGCAGGCGCTGGCGATGGGCGGTGGCCTTCCAGTGGATGTGACGAAAATTGTCGCCCTGGATATAGTCCCGCGCGCCCATCAGGCGGATGGGATCTTCGAAGAGGGGGCGGGGGCTGCGGTGGGCGCCCAGGGGATGCCGGGCCGGTAGCCCCAGTTGAGAGACGGGCACCATGCGGGGGTAGACCACAATCCGGTCGATGGTCTCCAGGCTCTTGCGCCGGATCTCAAAGCCGAAGATGTCGCCCGAGCGGAGCTGGGCCGGCCCGAAGTGCCAGACGCCCCGCCGGAGGCCCCGGATGCGGTAGCGGCGGGTCACCCGTTCGTACCAGCGCAGGGAGAGGGTGGTGACCATGCGCCGCCGCTCGGTGGGCTCCTCTTCGTCCCGGGTGATCTGGGCCACATCCAACGCGGCCGGGATCTCGTCGTCGATGCGCAGCCAGGGCAGGGGGAGGATCTTGGCGTTGACCACCTCCAGGTAGAAGTACGTTTCTTCGCCGAAGAAGAGGTGGGTGTGGTCGAAGTGGCGCCGGTAGCTGACGGCGTGGAGGCAGTAGCGGGCCCACAGGGCAGAGGTAGCGGCCAGCAGGGCCAGGATGACGGTGATCAGGAAGAGGAGCTCGTGGCGCAGGAGGATGCTCACCACCCCCAGGGCGCCAATGGCGATCCAACCGGGCCGGCTCATGATGGCACTGTTTCTGTACGCCAGACTTCTTCCACGGGCACGGGGGTCCGTTCCAGGATGCCCTGGAGCACCGCTTCCACCCGTTGCTCGTGGAGGCGGGTTTCCAGCGCGGGCACCAGGCGGTGGGCCCAGACGGGCATGGCCAGCTGTTTGATGTCGTCCGGGATCACGTAGTGGCGGCCCTGGAGGGCGGCGGCTGCCTGGCTGGCCCGGTAGAGGGCCAGGGTGCCCCGGGGGCTGACGCCCAGGCTGAGGCTCTCCGCCGTGCGGGTGGCCTGGGCCAGGTCCAGCAGGTAGTCCTCCAGCACCGGGTGGACGAAGACCTCCCGGCAGAGGCGGTTGGCGGCCTGGATCTGGTCGGTGGTGACCACCGGCTGGAGTTCGTTCAGGGGGTTTTGGGTGCGGAAACGGCGCAGGATCTGGCGTTCCTCCTCCCGTTCCGGGTAGCCCAGGTCCAGGCGCATGAGGAAGCGGTCCACCTGGGCTTCGGGCAGGGGGAAGGTCCCCTCCAGCTCTATCGGGTTCTGGGTGGCCAGGACCAGGAAGGGGTAGGGGAGGGAGCGGGTAACGCCGTCCACAGTGATCTGGCGTTCCTCCATGGCCTCCAGCAGGGCGGATTGGGTGCGGGGGCCGGCCCGGTTGATCTCGTCGGCCAGGACGATCTGGGCCATGACCGGGCCAGGCCGGAACTCGAAGTCGCCACTCTTCTGGTTGTAGACGCTCACGCCGGTGATGTCGGAGGGCAGGAGGTCGGGCGTGAACTGGATGCGCTGGAAGGAGCCGCCCACGGAGCGGGCCAGGGTTTTGGCCAGGGTGGTTTTGCCGATGCCGGGCACATCTTCCAGGAGGACATGTCCTTCGCATAGGAGCGCAATGAGCAGCAGGTCGACCACCGCTTCCTTGCCGATGATGACCCGGGAGATATTCTGGTGAATGGCCTGGGCCAGTTGTTGGACAGGGCTGACGTCGATCAAGATGGATTCCTTGGCTGATTCATGGGTACTACGACAGTCTGGCGTCAATACCACAGCAGAACTTCCTACTGCTGTTGGAAACGCTCGGCGAATTCCTGCCAGGATTGACTCTGTGGGGTGACGACGGACACCGCCGGGCAGATGAAATATTCGCCCCAGGGCTGATGGCCGGCTACGATGCAAAGAATAGCAGAGACGCGTGCTTTCGACAAAGAATGGGTTCCCTGGTGGCTGTGTCAGATGGGGAGTGAGGGGGCAAAGGTTACAAAACGAGACCTGCGGTATGGGCGTTTTTGACTCCAGGCTGACCAGCGCTCTCCAGACCTCCCCCTCACCCCACACCTACCGACCGCCGGTTGCCCCCGCTGCCGATGAGGCTGATGAAGACATCCTCCAGGGACGGCGGAATGGCCTGGATCTCGTGGACGGTGATGCCGGCCCCTTCCAGGGCCCCACGGATCTGCTCCGTGACCCCGTCCGCGCCGTCCACCAGCGCGTGGATGTCGTTGCCGTGGAGCGCGACGTCGTGGACGCCCGGCAGGCTCTCCAGCAGCGTCGCCGCAGCGAAGGGCGCGTCGCAGCGCACGTTGAGCAACTGCCCCTGCAGCGCGCTGCGCCTGAGCTCCGCCGGCGGCGCCAGGGCCCGCAAGACGCCGTTGTAGATCATGGCCACCCGGTTGGCATGCTCGGCCTCGTCCAGGTAGTGGGTGGTGACGAAGACGGTGATCCCCTGGTGGGCCAGGCCGTGGATCATCATCCAGAAGTGCCGCCGGGAGACGGGATCCACGCCCGCGGTGGGTTCGTCCAGGAAGAGCAGGGGCGGACGGTGGACGATGGCGCACCCCAGGGCCAGCCGCTGCTTCCAGCCGCCGGAAAGCTGGCCGGCCAGTTGCCGCTTCCGCCCCTCCAGCCCGGCCATGGCGATGAGTTCCTCCAGCCGGGCCCGTCGCTGGCCCCGGGGCACGTTGTACACCCCCGCGTAGAACTCCAGGTTCTCCCACACCGAGAGGTCTTCGTACAGGGCGAAGCGCTGGCTCATGTAGCCGATGTGCTGCTTGATCTGCTCGCTCTGGCGCACAATGTCGAAGCCCAGCACATGGCCCTCTCCGCTGGTGGGCAAGAGGATGCCGCAGAGCATGCGGATGGTGGTGCTCTTGCCCGAGCCGTTGGGGCCCAGGAAGGCGAAGACTTCCCCCCGACGCACCGAGAAGGTGACGCCGTTGACGGCCATCTGGTCGCCAAAGCGCCGGGTCAGGTTGTGGACGTCGATCACGTGCTCCGGCATGGTCTCCGAAACATTCCCTGGGGCCATCATCCGATCCGTTTCTGGAAGCGCCAGGCGCTGAGGGCAAAGACGATGATGCCGAAGACGGTGAGGGGCCAGACGTTGGGCCACAGCACGTCCAGCCCCACGCCTTTCAACATGATGCCCCGCAAGATCTGCAGGTAGTAGGTCATGGGAATGAGCAGCCCCAGCTTCTGGACCACCAAGGGCATGGTCTCCCGGGGGTAGAGGAAGCCCGAGAGGAGGATGGAGGGCAGGACGATGAACATGGCCGTCTGCAGGGCCTGGGCCTGGGTGCGGGAGACGGTGGAGACTAGCAGGCCGGTGCCCAGGGAGCCCAACAGGAAGATGACCGAGAGCAGGGCCAGCAGGAGCAGGCTGCCGGCCACCGCCACCCCAAAGAGCACCCGGGCCGCAAGGAGGGCCATGGCCGTGGCGACGGACGCAGTGGCCGTGTAGGGCAGGATCTTGCCCAGCATCAGCTCCCACGGCCTGATGGGCGTGACGATGAGCTGCTCCAGGGTGCCCCGCTCCCGCTCGCCCACGATGGCGAAGGCGGTCAGCAGCAGAGTCTGAAACTGGAGGATCAGGGCGATGATGCCGGGCACCATGAAGTTGACACTCAACATGCGGGGGTTGTAGATCACCACCGGCCGCAGGTCAATGCCGCCCACCGAGCCGGCTACCAGGGCGAGTCCCCCGGCCCGGGCGGCCCGGCCGGGGAGCTGGGGCACCACAGCCTGGGCCACCGTGCTGGCGGCAAAGAGGGCCGTCTGCGCAGTGTTTGGATCCGAGCCGTCGATGATCAGTTGGACCACCCCCGCCTCCCCCCGCAACACCTGGCGACCGAAGTCCGGGGGGATGTGCAGGCCCACGTGGGCCTCACCCCGGTCAATGGCGGCGGCCAACTCCGCCCGAGAGCGGGCGTTGGCCACCACGTCGAAGTAGCCGCTGTTCTCCAGGGCTGCGATGAAGGCCCGGCTGTCCGGATCCCCCGCTTCATCCAGGACGATGGTAGCAATGTGGTCCACCACGGTGTTGATGGCGTAGCCGAAGATGAGCAGCTGCATCACCGGCAGCACCACGATCATGGCCAGGGTGCGTCGGTCGTGGCGAATCTGGATGAATTCCTTGCGGATGATGGCGAGGAGCCTGGAGCCCATGGCCGCTCCTGTTCAGGGTTGGTCCAGGAAGGTGACGTCGGCCGGCATGCCTGGCTTGAGCAGGCCCTCGGGGTTTTCCACCCGAATTCGGACGCCGAAGACCAGGTTCAGCCGGTCGCTGCGGGTCTGGACATTGCGGGGGGTGAACTCGGCCCGCTGGTTGATGCCGGTGACCACGCCGGGGAAGGTGCGGTCGGGGAAGGGATCCACCGTGACTGCGACGGGCTGGCCGACCCGCACCTGACCCAGATCCCGCTCCAGGACGTACGCCGTGAGCTTGAGGCTGCTCAAGTCCGCGACCGCAGCCACCGTCTGCCCAGGCGACACCACCTCCCCCACGTGCATGGGCACCCGCATGACCACGCCGTCGATGGGCGAGCGCAGGCGGTAGCGCTCCAGCTGGATTTCCAGCTGTTGTCGCGCAGCCAGGTTGGCCTGGCGGATCTGGAGCTGGATCAGGGAGTCGTCCAGCTGGGCCAGCACTTCGTCCGCCCGCACCGACTGCCCCTCCTGGACCAGGGCCACGATGCGCCCGGCGATCTCCGAACCCACCAGCACTTCGTCCGCCTCCAGGGTACCCGAGGCCACCAGGGGCCCGGCCGGCTCACGCCACGGCCACGGCAGCCACTGGACGGGGGTAGGCCGGCCGGCAGCGAGCCACCACGCCCCCGCGGCGAGTAGGAGAAGGAACAGGACGAGCAGCGCCACTGGTGGACGCCGGTGGCGCGGGGGTGGTTCCGGCGGCGTGGGGGGCAGTGCCGGCGATGGCGTCAGGGCGTAGCCGTCGTGTTCCCCCGGCGGCGCCTCAGGCACGGTCTGGGGCGCCGCCCTGGTCTTGGGTAGCTCGGCCATGGTCAATTGCCCTCCGGCGCGGCCAGCACGCCGCGCAGCAGAATCTGGACATATTCCCGGGCGGTGGCTTCGGTGTCCGGCTCCAGCAGGTGAGCAAAGGCTGGCCGCAGCAGGGCCAGGGTTGCAAACATGCCCATGAACGCCTGGGCCCGGACCCGTGCCGGCCCTGGCCGGAGGGTGCCGCGTTGGGCATGGCCTTCGAAAAGGCGGGTCAATAGGGGAAGCCCCCGGCCGATGGTGTGGGTCTCGGCCATCCGGGCCACCTCGGGGTAGAGTTCGGCTTCGAACAGGATGAAGCGCAGGATGCCGTGATACTCCTCCACCAGCCTCAAGATCACCTGGGCCAGGCGGGTGAGCTGGGTTTCCAGATCCTCTTTCTGGACGTGGGCGACCTCGGCTTCCAGGGCAGGCAGGAGGGGAATGTAGCGGGCCAGGTCGGCGACCAGCTCGTCCCGGTTGCGGTAGTGCCAGTGGAGGCCGGAGAGGGAAAGGCCGGCCCGTTGGGCGATTTCACCCAGGGTGGTGGCATGGAAGCCCTGTTCGGCGATGAGCTCCAGGGTGGCGTTGAGGATCCGTTCCCGCGGGGTGGCTCCCCCGGGGCCCGGCCCTTCCCCGGCGCCGGCAGCCCGCAGCAGCGCCGCCTTGCTGGGGAAATGGCGGTAGACGGTGGCCCGGCTGACGTGGGCCGCCGCCGCCACCTGGGCCACGGTCAGGTTGTAGCCGGCGGGAGCCCTTTGGGCGCGATCTTTCAAGAGCTGCCGGGTAGCGTTCAGGATTTGCGCACGAGTCTCCTCACCCATGTTGCCATTCTAGGTTACAGGCACAGGGCTGTCAATACGGGAATGTCTCAAGCCGATGCCGTGGGGGCGGGGCTTGCCCCACCCGCCCGTCGTTCCTCCGCCGTAGATGGGCCAGGGCTCTCTGTCGATGTATAATGGCGCGCGGGCCGATCGGCTCCCCTGCCGGGTGCAGCCGACGCCTGTCATTTTCACCATTCATCCATTCTGACGCCAGAGAGCAGAGCGAGAATTGCCCATGTCCATCACCACCACCTACGAGGTCGCCGTGGTCGGCAACGGCCTGATCGGCTCGGCCGCTGCCCGCTACCTGAGCGTTGCGGGGGCGAAGGTCCTGGCCATCGGCCCCGGCGAACCGGCCAACTGGCAGAAACACACCGGCGTCTTCGCCAGCCACTACGACCAGGGACGCATCACCCGCATCATCGACCCAGACTCCGTCTGGTCCCTGTTGGGGGCCCGTTCCATCGCCGCCTACGCCGAGATTGAAGCGGCCAGCGGCATCCGTTTTCATTACCCGGTGGGCTGTTTGCGGGTGAGTCCCTTCTACGGCTGGCCGGATGACACCCTGGCCCAGGCCCGAGACCATGGCATGGCCAACGGTGCGGACTTCGCCATCCATTCGGCCGACGAGCTGGCCACCTATTTCCCCTTCTTCCGGTTCGCGTCCGGCTCCACCGGCCTCTGGGAGCAGGGCGGCGCAGGCTACATCAACCCCCGTTCCCTGGTGCAGGCCCAGCTCACCCTGGCCAGGCAACAGGGGGCCACCATCGTGCGGGAGACGGTGACGGCCATCCGCCAACAGGGGAGTGTAGTCGCCTTGACCACTGACGCCGGCCAGACTTACACGGCCCACAAGGTATTGATCGCGGCCGGCGCCTATACCAACCACCTCCTGCCCCGGGCCCTGGACTTGCGGCCCAGGGCGGTGTCGATTTTGCTGGCCGAATTGGACGGGGAGGAAGCCCGGCGGCTGGCGGCCATGCCCGCCCTGATCTACCGTCTGGCCGGCCATCCCATCCTCTACTCCATCTACGCGCTGCCGCCCATCCCTTACCCGGACGGCAAGGTCTACCTGAAGATCGGCGGCACCCTCTTCCAGCCGGTCTATCGCCAGGGCCACGACGAGCTGGTGGCATGGTTCCAAGGCCCGGGAAATCCCCAGGAGACCGACGCCCTGAAGGATGTGCTCCAGGGGTTGATCCCGGGGCTGCGGGCTCGATCCTGGCAGACCCGTCCCTGTGTGGTCACCTACACGGCCCACGGCCATCCCTACATCGACGTCTTGGTCCGGGACGGGGCCGGGGATGGTCAGATCTTTGTGGCGGCCGGTGGCTGTGGCGCGGCGGCCAAGTCTTCCAACGAGATTGGCCGGGTGGCGGCGCTGCTGGTGACAGAGGGCCGGTGGACCTACGACGTGCCGGCAGCGGTGTTCCAGGCGCGCTGAGCGACTCCCTCCTTTAGTGGCGAAACTGGGTGAGCAGCTCCTGGACCTTGCGGGGGAAGATGGGGCGATTCGGTCGCCGGGCGGCGGACACATACGGCGACGGCATGTCCGAGACCAGGCTTTCGTAGATCTGCTCGTAGATCTCCACCGTTTTCCCCACGTGGTGGAATTCCGCCTTGGTGCGGTTGGCCTGACCCATCTGTGCCCAGGCGTCCCGTATCTGAACCAGGCGCGCCATCTGTCGGGCGGCGTCGGCCGGGTCGCCGGGCTGGAAGAGGAGGCCGTTGACCCCCTCGGTGATGAGCTCGGGCAGGGCCTGGCCTCGGGCAGCCAGCACCGGTCGGCCACAGGCCATGGCCTCCAGGGTGGCGATGCTGAGCAGTTCCGCGTCACTGGGCATGGCGAAGATATCCACGCTGTTGAGGAGGGCCGGGAGTTCTTCCTGGGGGACGAAACCCAGAAAACGGACCTGGTCGTCCAGCCCGAGTTTCTGGGCCAGGTGCTGGAGCTCGCCCTGTGCGGCTCCCCGGCCGGCGATGGCCAGCTGGACCGGTACATCCTGCAGGCGCTGGCAAGCGCGCAGCAACACGTCCAGCCGCTTTTCACCGTCCACCCGCCCCACATAGAGGAAAACGGTGCGGTCGGGGGCGAGTTGGAAGTGGCGGCGCCAGGCCAGGGGATCCAGGTGGGGGAGGGGGCGGAAGAACGCCACGTCTACCCCACAGGAGACGGGAAAGGCCGGCGTGGTCAGCCCCACCCGTTGGAGGATGGCCACGGCCGTGCGGGAGGGCGCCGTCACAAAGTCGAGCTGGTTGTACAGGTGCAGCATCCAGTGCCACAGGAGCCAGTCCAGGGCGTCGCCGCCGGCCTGGGCCAGCCAGCCCAGGTACGGCTTCAGGTTCTGGGGCATGAAGTGGTTGGTTCCCAGGGTCTTGATGCCCTGTAGCCGGGCCAGGCGGACGGCGCTGCGGCTGATGGGGTAGTGGTCCTGGATATGGACGATGTGGGGGCGGAATTCCCGCAGGATCTTGCCCAGGGCCCGGTCGGGGAATGGGGTGAGGGCTGCATCCCGATGCCAGTGGCTCAGGGAGATGGCCCCCAACCGCCGGATCTGGACGCCGTTGCGTGTCTGGCAGTAGGGGCGCTTGCAGTCTGAGCTGGCCACGACCATCACCTCATGGCCCCTGGCCGCCAGCCCTTCCGCCAGGTTGACGGTGAAAACAGCTTGTCCGTTGAAGGCTGGGTGATAGCTCTGGCCGGTGATCAATACACGCATAGGCATCTTATCCTTCCTTGAATGTGGGAGTTCGTTGTTCTTCGGCCCCATCTTCTTCTGTTCTATCTTCCAGTTCGGCCCGGGTGCGTTGGGACAGGGTGCGGCGAATGTACCACAGCGCGACTGCGACAAAGACCAGGGACGCGATCCAGCCGAAGGTTTCCAGGTTGGCCTCGATGCGCTGGAGGGACCGGGTGGCATGGTAGCCCAGCCAGGTCAGCGCGCCGGTCCAGATCATTTCGCCCGCCAAGATGGGCAGAAACCACTTACGCCAGGAGACCCGGGCCAGGCCGGCGGCGATCAGGGTTGGGATCATGAACCCGGCGGTCAATTTGGCCATCAACACCAGCTTGGTGGCGTGGTCGTGCATCCCCTGGACCAGCCGGTCGATGTGGCGCTTTTGAATGCCCAGCCAGCGGCCGTGGCGGTAGAGCCGCTCCACGGTCCCCAGGTAACCCAGTCCATACCACAGGACATCGGCGGTCAGGTTTCCCGCAGCCGCAGCCAGGAAGACCAGATCCAGCCGCATGAAGCCGGCGGAGGCGGCCGCTGCACCCAACAAGGTGGCGATGGGCCCTTCCACCGCGACCAAAATAGCCAGCAAGATATACGTCCATGCGCCCAGGTCGGGCAGGGCGCCATTTTGCAGCGTCGAACGGATCAGCTCGATCAATTGTGTCAAACATTGCATGACGGGCGTTGTCGTTTTGTTTTCGTTTTGTTAATATCCCGCGCCACGGCCACCATGGCCCTGTTTCGCTCCATGGCATCCATGCCTGCTTCAAATCACTTCTCCCTATCATATGTATCATATGTCATGATTCGGGAAGGGGCCAAGATGAAGGGGCACTAACTGGGGAGAAACAAGCCGGCGAATCGGTCGACGGGGAACCGCAAAAGCGCAGGGGCGGGGATCCCAAACATCAATCCCCGCCCCAACCTTCACGCTCCAATCTGCAATCTATCCACTCTCTTCACACCATCACCGCTGTGGACACCGACGCCTCCCGCACCTCATCGGCGGTCACCTCCCGGCCCAGCCGCTCCGATAGGTAGATACCTTCGGAGATGAGCATGGTGTTGAGGGCCAGTTGGGCCGTGGGGAGCAACTCTACCCGGCCCTGCAGGGCCGCGATCCAATGCTGCTGAGGCCCATCGTAGGCGTCGCCGTGGCCCCGGACCGTGTGCAGCCGGAACTGGAAGCGGTCCAGGTCGGCGGTGGAGACCAGGTCCAGGTCGCCGATGGTGTGGAAGTAGCCGAAGGGCTTCAGGCGCACGCCGCCCCGGGTGCCCACCACGCTGGAGCCTTCGATGGTGTCCAGCTGAATGGCCCAGGCTTCGATGATGTCCAGGGTGATACCGTCGGCCATGCGCACAAAGCCCAGCCCCAGCTCTTCCACGTTGTAGCCGCTGAATTCACGCCGGGCTTCGTCCATCTCCAGTTCCTGATAAGTCTTGCCCGAGATGCGTTCCACCGTCGGGTTGCCCAGGAGATAGAGAATGGTGGAGATGTGGTAGACGCCCATGTCATAGAGTGCGCCGCCGGCCGCGTTCTGCTTCTGGACGAAGGTGGGGCTGCCGTAACCGTCCACAAAGGGACGCCCCCGGCGCCGATGGCCGGTGGAGCGGGCATGGTAGAGCCGGCCCAGGTGGCCGCCGTCGATGAGGGCCTTGGCCGCCTTCGTTTCCTTGTCAAAGAGGTTCTGGATTTGGATGCTGAGTTTGCGCCCGGTGCGCTCGGCCGTTTCTAGCATGCGGGCCGCGTCCACATAGGAGCCGGCCATGGGTTTCTCGCAGAAGACGTGCTTGCCCGCTTCCAGTGCAGCCACGGTGACGGGCATGTGAAAATTGTTGTGGAGGCAGACATCCACCGCGTCGATGTCGTCCCGTTCCAGAAGCCGACGGAAGTCGGTGTACACGTTGGGGATGCCAAAGAGCGCGCCCACCCGCTTGGCTTCGGCCTCGTTGATGTCCGCAATGGCCACCACCTCCGCCCCTTCGATGCTGCTGTAATTCTGCAGATGCCGCTTGCCGATCTGCCCCACACCGATGACCCCAACCCGGATCCGGGGCAGCGCTGTACTTTCGCTCATGAGATTCTCCTGAGAGGCTGGCGCTGTGCCTGGGAGCTTGCCGCTGGCAGCACAGCAAGGATGGATGGCGGGCCGCCGTCCGGCCCAAAGGAAGCCGCCCGGCCCAAAGGTTCACCGGGCCAGGCGTGTCTCCTTCAGTCTACTCAAGATGGGGTCTGACGTCAACGCGCGAACGCGGTAGGGGGGTAGTTCAAGTTCGTCGGTGGAACATGTTGGGACAGGGACCTGGAGGTGCGCCCTCAAGCGCCTGCCCCTGGGCGCCGCCCTGTCCGGCATGGGCGGGCGCTACTGTGCTGCGCCACAATGCGGCGCAGCACAGCACAAAAACGCCATCAGTCCCCGTTAGATCAGCACTTCCAGGTGTTGCAGGATATCGCCGGCGTGGGCGGGGCCGCCGGCCTGGCGACCGGTCGGCGCCTGCTCCACCGCGGCCTGCTCGGCCTGGGTCCGGAGCGCCTGGTCCCGGGGCAGATCCTGGACGAAGAGAAGCGGGGTGGTGCCGTGGAGGATGAAGCTGGCCGCAATGCTCCCGAAGGGCCAGCGGGTTTCACCCGAGTAGCCGTGGGCACACATCACCACCAGGTCCACCTGTTCAGCCTCCACCAGCTCGTGCAGGTAGGTGGCCACGCCGGGCGCCACGGCCAGCCGAATCTCGACCTGTGCGAGCGCACCCATGTGGCTGTGCAGGCTCTCCAGGTACTCCTGGGCGGCCCGCCGGTTGAGGGCTACCAGCCGTTCCACCAGCTCCTGCTCTTCCGGCGACAGCGGCGTCCGTCGGGGCACCTCCGGTTCCCGCACCACGTGGGCCAGGAGCAGCTCCGCCTGAAAGTGGCGAGCCAGGGTGGAAGCCGGCGCCAGGGCACATTCTGCCCGGCGCGAGCCATCTAGGGGGGCCAGGATCTTGCGGTAGGCCAGGGTGTCCAGCTCCGGCGAACCGGTGCGATAGGCCCGCACCAACATGACGCCGGTGTTGGCCCGGACGATCACCTTCTGGGCCACGCTGCTCAGGTTCCAACCGCTCAGCCCGCTGTAGCCATGGCTGCTCAACAGGATGAGGTCGACCTCCTCCCGATGGGCACAGTCCAAAATACAGTTGGCTGCCCGGCCTTCGCAGAGGAGGGGAACCGCCTGCACCTGGAGGGCTTCCAGCTGTCGGGCCACCTGTTCCAGGTAGCGTTTGGCTTCCTGTCGACGCATCTGCCATTCCAGTGGATCTGGACAACGGCCTTGTTCGCCGTTGGAGGTAATTTCCAACACGTGTACCAGGGTACACGTGGCGCCAAAGGCACGGGCAAATGCCACTGCATGGGGTAAAACACATTCCGCCAGGGGGGACCCATCGAGTGGGATGAGAATGTGCTTGAACATGACAGGGCTCCTTTCGGGAAAATAACTGGGGACACAGTGCGATCTCGAGGCCATTTCCGGAGGACGCCTGGTCTGGCGAACTGGAATGGCAGCTGGGAGGAATTCCATCCACACCCAATCCAGGAAAGAAGGAAGGGATGAGACCAGGTGAGGCCTTCCATCGGGCTGGCAGCGATGAGGCAAGCGATGAGGCAAGCGATGAGGGCCTACAACAAGGATGATTACATCATGAGTCGCACAACGTCCATCCTACAATATCTAGTATATATCAAAAACTGCCCCAGTGGGCATGTGAATTTTGCACAAAATTTCTCCTTTCGGCGATCAGGTGGCAGACAGAAGAGGGACGGAAGGGCTGCCGCAGCCCCTCATTCGCCCCACGGCTCCTGTCTGTTTCCGCCGATGTGATTCGTGTCTGTGATTAGTCTAGCGGAGATGGGAAAGGGGGCCAACGGTGGGGACGCCAGTCTCTTGCTGGCGATTTCGCCAGGATGGGCGGCTATGGGCAGCGCGGTTCGAAGCGGTAGACAACCAGACCGACAAAGGGGCGTCTGTCGACCAGACAGAGTGATTCGTGTAGTCGTTGGAGGGCCTGGCCCTTCGGATCGGTGTACCACTCATGGGAGTAGATCAGCCAGACCCGGTCCCGCCCGGCCACGAGACCGTCCAGTCGAGGCAGATCTGCCTGGCTCATTTTGGGCTCCAGCACCCCCCGGTCGAAGAGGTCCACCGGCAGACCCCGGCGCTCCGGCAGGGGAGCCTGCGGGTCGGCGTGATGGCGCCGGAGGTAGTAGTCGAAGGGGAGCTGAACCCAGCTGGCGTGGAAAAGGAGGAGATCGTCGGGATGGCTTTGCCGGGCCACGTAGGCCGCGGCTGCATCCCATTCTTCTTTCTGAAAATAGAGATAGTAGCTGCCCAAACCCAGCAGATCCAGGGCGAGGAGGAAGGCCAGCGCGACGCCGGCCAACCGGAGCCGGCCTGTCCGGACCAGCTCCCCCAGCCCCAGGGCCACCAGCAGATAGTAGGCCAGGGTGGTCCAGATCAGGGTGCGGTCCGAGAAGATGGGGCGCCGCAGGCTGACGGCCAGCTCGCCCAGGGCCGGCACCAGGAAGAGGCTCGTCAGGAGCAGCCCCAGCCCACCACGTTGCCTGGACAGGCCGTACAGGGCCAGCAGCCCCCCCACCGTCGCGCCCAGGGCAGCCAGGGGCAAGCCCGCTGGATCAGCCAGGTAGGCCACGTTGAAGTCCCGAAAGGCCGCCCAGACGGTGCCCAGGGTGGGGGGCAGGATCCAGAATTCCTGGTCCACCAGTCGCGCCTGTTCCACAAAGGCCCAGCTCCACGGCGACCAGAGGAGCAGGGCCAGGGCCTGGCAGCCCAGCCAGCGCCTTAGAAACCCGGGATGATCCAGGCCGGGCAAGTTGGTGGCGGACGGCTGGCGACGCTCCACAGCCCACAGGACCAGCACGCCGAGATTGAGCGCCGGGGGAAAGAAGGCGGCCGCGGTGTTGTGGGTCAGCATGGTCGCGGCCTGGGCCACAGCCAGCCCCACCCCCCAGCGCCGCCGCCCCGGCTCCTGGAGAAAGCGGGCCAGCAGATAGAGCGCCGCTGCGGCCGTGAGGGTGAGCAGGGCGTACATGCGGGCCTCCTGGGCGTAGCGCACGTGAAATGGCGCCAGCGCCAGCAGGGTTGCCGCCATCAGCCCCACCCGGGCATCAGCCAGGCGGCGCCCGGCCCCGTAGAGGAATAGGATGCTCCCCCCGCTGCAGAGGGCCGACAGGCTGCGCACTCCGGCTTCGCCGTCCCCCCACAGGTTCATCCAGCCGTGGAGCAGGGCGTAATACAGGGGCGGATGCTGGTCGATGCGGATGAGCCAGCCCACCAGATCGGGCAGGCTCTGGCGGGCCATCCAGAGGCTGAAGGCTTCATCCAGCCAGAGGGTCTTGTGACCCAAGGCCAGGAAGCGCAGGCCGATGCCCAGGGCGGCTACCTCCAGGGCCAGCCAGGTCCAGCGGTCTATCGTGGCAAGGTCCAGGAGGATGGTCGCCCTCCTGAGATGAGCGGCTTGTCTCATTGGAACTGGGGAATCACCCTTTCGGCGAAGAGCCGGACCCCCTCGGCCCGAGGGAAGTCGGCGAAGCGGGCGATGAAGTAGCTGCAGCCCAGTTCCGTGAAGGCCCGGAGCTGATCGGCCACCTGGTCCGGCGTGCCCACCAGCCCTGCACCACTGTAGAAGGGGGATGCCTCGGCCATGCGCCGGGCTTTGGCTTCGGTTTCGGCCACGGCCACCACTTCCACGGCCCACGTCTTGCGGATTTCATCGTAGTCCCGCCCCTCCGCGTCGCAGTGGCGCCGGAGCACCTCCAGCTTGTGGCGGTAGTTTTCCACCGTGCCGCCGGGGATATTCCACCAGTCGGCGTGGCGGGCCACCACTCGCAGGGTGAGCTGTTCGCCGCCGCCGCCGATGAGGATGGGGGGCCGGGGATTCGGCTTGGGCTCACAGCAGGCGTGTTCGATGTGGTAGTGTTGGCCGTGGAAGGTGGCCGGCGTCTCCGTCCACAGGTGGCGGATGATCTGGACGGCCTCCTCCAGCTGGCGGATGCGGGTGGCAGGCCTGGGGAAGTCGTAGCCGTAGGCCCGGTATTCGTCCTCCTTCCAGCCCGCGCCGATGCCCAGGATGAAGCGGCCGCTGCTCAGGAGCTGGAGGGTGGCGCCCATCTTGGCCAGGAGGGCCGGGTTGCGGTAGGACTGGCACAGGACGATGGTGCCGAATTTCAGGCGGGGGAAGGCGCCGGCCAGGTAGCAGATGGTGGACAGACACTCCAGGGTGGGGATGTCGTCGGCGGCAAAGCGGGCCCAGGGGATGAAATGGTCGGCCACCCAGGCCGAGTCAAAGGCGTCACCCAGGGCCTCCAGGTTGTGGACGATCTGTTGGACGAAGTCCGGGCCGCTGCTTCCATCCACCGGGAAGGCCGGGACCCGCCAGCCGAACTGAACAGTGCTCATCATTTCGCTCCTTTGTGCTCTTCTCTATCTCCTTGCGGTCTTTGTGTTTATCCCCAGATGATAACTGCCCACCCCCCCATCTCCTTACCCCCCTTCCCTGACAATGCCGGGGGAGAGGGGCTAGGGGTGAAGGGGGTGTCGCTTCCCGCCTCCCCAATACACTTGCCCCGGCCCCTTTCGTCCATTATACTGGTATTCATACGGCTGCGCCATCATCCGACACGCCTGGAAAGGAACCCCATGAATCCCGCATTGGCCTATCTGGATGCCGCCCAGGCCATCCTTCAGCGCATCCGCGAAACCCAACTGGACGCGTTGGAACGGGCGGCCGACATCTGCACCCATACCATCGCCAACGAGGGGCTGGTGCACCTCTTCGGCACCGGCCATTCCCGCATGTTCATCGAGGAAATGTTCCCCCGGCACGGCAGCTTTCCAGGCTTCCACCCCCTGGTGGAGCTCTCCCTCACCTACCACAACCAGGTGGTGGGCTCCAACGGCCAGCGCCAGGCCATGTTCCTGGAGCACGTGGAGGGCCTGGGCAAGGTGATCCTGCGCAACTTTGTGCTGGCTCCGCCGGACAGCTTCATCATCTTCTCCAACAGCGGCGTCAATGAAGTGGTGGTGGAGGTGGCCCTGGAGGCCAAGAAGCGGGATCTGCCCGTGATTGTGGTGGTCTCCCTGGAGCATTGCCTGGCCTCTGCGCCCAAACACAGCTCCGGCAAACGGCTGCCGGAGATCGCGGACGTGACCATCGACAACTGCACCCCAGGGGGCGACGCCATGGTGACCATCGATGGGCTGCCGGATCCCGTGGGCCCCGGCTCCACCATCGGCGCGGCTGCGGTGACCAACGCCCTCAAGTGCCTGATCGCGGATCGCCTGACCCGCCTGGGTAAGCCCCCCATCGTGTTGACCAGCAGCTACTTCATCGGCAGCGAGGCCTCGGCCCGTCAGTTCGATGCCTGCTACGATGACTATCGGAGGCGAGTCCGTCGTGTCTACGGCTGCTGAATGGCCCGTGCCCCAGGTGCCCACATTTTATTTCATCGGCGTGACCACCGGCCGCTCCTCTGCCATGGTCCTCTTCCCCCGCTGGATGGAGGCCCTGGGCCGACCCGAGGTCACCATCCAGGGCGTGGACTTGGTGCCCCACGATCGGCCCGCCCGCTACCGCAGCCTGGTGGAGCACATTAAGCGGGAACCCCTGGCCCTGGGAGGGCTGGTCACCACCCACAAGATCGACCTGTTGGAGGCAGCCCGGGATCTCTTCGACCGCCTGGGACCCTACGCAGCCCTGCTGGGGGAAGTTTCCAGCATCGCCAAGGAGGATGGCCAGTTGGTGGGCCGGGCCACCGACCCGGTGGCCGGCGGGATCGCGCTGCGGGCCGTGCTGGGCGACGGCTACTTCGGCCGTACCGGCGGCCATCTCCTCTGCTTCGGCGCGGGAGGGGCTGCCGCAGCCCTGGCCCTCTACCTCATCCGGCAGGAAAAGCCCGACGACCGCCCCCGGCGCCTGGTGGTGGTCAACCGTTCCCAGCCCCGGCTGGACCGCCTGCGCAGCCTGGTGGAGGGGCTGGAGACCGACATCCAGTTCGAGTACATCTGCAACCAGGATCCCCGCCGCAACGATGAGATCATGGCGGCCCTGCCCGACGGCTCGGTGGTGATCAACGCCACGGGCATGGGCAAGGACCGCCCTGGCTCGCCCATCACCGATGCCGGCCGCTTTCCCTTTCGAGGCGTCGCCTGGGAGTTAAACTATCGAGGCGAGCTGAACTTCCTGCACCAGGCCCTGGCCCAGCAGAAGGCCCGCCAGCTCACCGTGGAGGACGGCTGGCTCTACTTCCTCCACGGCTGGAGCCTGGTCATCGGCCACGTGCTCCAGCGGGAGATCGACCCGGCAACCTTCGACCGCCTGGCCGCCATCGCCGGGGCGGTGGCCCCACGGACCGGCCTGGGGGCCAGAACGGAGCGTTCCTGACCCTGCAGGGACGCTCCCTCTCCACACCAGCGAGGAACGAGCCATGCAACCCATTCCATTACGCACCACCGTGATCGGCAGCTACCCCTTCCCCGCCTGGCTGGAATTCGCCAGCCAGCACCTCGCGGCCTTCGGCCCGGCCGACGTGGCCGAAATGGTCGACGATGCCGTCGTGGCCGCCATCCACGACCAGGTCCAGGCCGGGCTGGACGTCATCACCGACGGCGAGCAGACCCGGCTGGATTTCAACCTCTCCTTCTACGGCTACCTGGACGGGATCGAGCAGGAACAGCAGCCGGCCCGTCGCTTTGGCCCGCCTGCCCACGATCAGCGGGGCAAGCACCGCATCGTAGGCCAGCTGCAGGCACCCAGGGGCCTGGGCGTGGTGGAGGAATTCCAGCGCCTGCAGCGCCTGGCGCCATCGGGCCCCACCCTCAAGGCCAGCGTCCCCGGCCCGTACACCCTCAGCGGCCGTCTCATCCCCAACGAGCGCTACCCGGACCGCTACGCGATCACCGAGGCGCTGCTGCCCATCGTGCGGCGAGAGCTGGAAGCCCTGGTGGAGGCCGGCTGCCAGGAAATCTGCGTGGACGAGCCGTCCATGAGCTGTTACGCCTACCGGGAGGATCCGGAGCGTTTCGTGGACATCTTCAACCGCACGGTGGCGCCGGTGGTGGGGCGCTGCCGCCTCTCCACCCACCTTTGCTTTGGCAACTACAAGGGGCGGGCCGTGGGCCCCCGCCGCTACGCGCCCATGTTCCCCGCGTTCCTGAAGATGGCGGTGGATGAGATCCACGTGGAAATGGCCAGCCGGGAGTTCGCCGAGATCGAGCTCATCGGCCAAATTGCCGCCGAGCGAGATGTGGCCGTGGGGATTGTGGACGTCAAGAGCTATTACATCGAGACACCCGAGGACGTGGCCGAGCGGGTTCGCCTCTGCCTGCGCCATGCCCCGCCGGAGCGGCTGGCCTTCGCGCCGGACTGCGGCCTGAGCCAGACCGCGCGCTGGGCGGCCCGGCTGAAGCTGCAGAACCTGGTGGCCGGCGTCCGTCGGGTTCGCCAGGAGGTAGGAGTGTGACGGCCATGTTTGTCACCGTGGGCAACATCACCCTGGATCTCTTCATTTCTGGCCTGGAGAAGGTGCCTGCCTTCGGCGGCGACGAATTTACGGCAGACAATCTGACCTTTTGCGACGAGCCCCTCGCCATGGTCCTGGGCGGCAATGGCGCCATCAGCGCCTATGTGCTGGCCCGGCTGGGTGCCCTGGCCACCCCCTGCGGCGCCATCGGCCAGGACCAGGCCGGGGACATGGTGGCCGGCTGGCTGGCTGCTGTCGGGGTGGATATGGAGGGGCTCCGGCGGACCGACGAGGTGGCCACGGCCACTACCACCGTCATCACCGACCGGGCCCTGAACCGGGTCGCCTTTCACCATCCCGGCGCCTCCCACTGGTACGCGCCGGAGGCGCTCCCCATGCGTCTGGTGGCCCAGGCCGATGTGCTGTTGGTTTCCAGCTATCCCCTGCTACCCCGCTGGCGGCCGGATGGCTTCGCCCAGATTTTGCGCCAGGCCCGGCGCACGGGCACCATCACCGCGCTGGACATTGGGCCCGCCATCGGCCAGGCCGCACAGCTGGAGGAGTTGCGCCCGCTGCTGCCCCACGTGAACTACCTGCTCTGCAATGGCCACGAGTTGGCCGTCTGCACCGGCGCCAAGACCCTGAGGGAGGGAGTGGTGGCTCTGCTGGAGGCCGGGGCCCAGCACGTGGTGGTAAAGCGGGGTGCCCAGGGCGCGGTGCTGGTGGATCGCAGCAACGGCAAGGCTGATTTTGGCGTTCCTCTCTACAAGGCTCTGACGGTCGCTGCTGTAGCCTGGGAACCG
>FWPU01003465.1_pt1 | contig 20589 bp, 18 predicted proteins | sample 2228361 | NCBI WGS metagenome assembly FWPU01 (sample SAMEA103939777, study PRJEB20133) | metagenome
CGATTGAGCGCTCGGCCTATCGCATTCTCTACAGACAGGCGAAGGGGGGCATGTTCCACGACCGCACCCACCTAGAGACCCAGCTGAGGCTGCGGGGACTTATCAAGGCCGAGCCGGCGAGTTCTAAGAAGCGGGAGAAGCGCAGGAGGCGTAGGAGGGAGGCGGCGCGCAGCGTGATTCCCCCGGGGAGGATGGAGAAGGCGCGCAGGGGGAGGGACGGGAGGAAGAGGAGGACCGAACAGCCGCCGGCCCCGCCGCCTGAGAGGGGCGGGGCGGGCGAGCGCGCCGAGAGCGCGAGAGAGAACGGGGGGGCTTGAGGATGGCGCGAGACAACAGGCAGAGGGTCCCGCTCAGGAGAAGGCGTGAGGGGAAGACCGACTACAGGCGGAGGCTCGAGCTCCTGAAGTCCCAGAAGAGGAGGCTTGTGGTCCGGAAGAGCCTCAACCATACGATAGTTCAGTTCATGGAGTATGACTCCGGCGGGGACTGGGTCCTGGCCTCCGCGTCAACCTCACAGCTGAGGAAGCTCGGCTGGACGGGTGGGACGGGCAACGTCCCCGCGGCCTATCTGGCCGGCTTGCTCGCAGGAAAAAGGGCCTCCAAGATTGAAATCAAGGAGGCCGTCCTGGACCTGGGTCTCGGGGCTCCATCCCCGGGATCCAGGGCGTTCGCCTCGCTCAAGGGCGTGCTGGACGCTGGCGTTTCGGTGCCGCACTCCGATGGCGTACTGCCATCGCTGGAGAGAATTCGTGGAGACCATCTCAAGAGGCCCGGATTGGCCGAGGCCTTCGAGGCGGTGAGGCAGAGGATAATGGCTGGCTGAGGGGAGAGGGGTGCATATGGAGGTCAAAAGAGTCGAGAGGAGGAAGGAGCCCGTCACCGACTGGAGGCCCAGGACGAAACTTGGGAGGCTCGTGAAAGAAGGCAAGATAACCACGATGTCAGAGGCCCTGGGCACAGGGCTGCCGTTGAGAGAGCCTGAGATTGTGGACATCCTCCTGCCCAACCTCGAGGACGAGGTGCTGAGCGTCAACATGGTCCAGAGGATGACCGACTCGGGCCGGAGAATCAAATTCGCAATCACTACTGTCGTCGGGAACAGCGACGGCTATGTGGGGCTCAGCCATGTCAAAGGAAAGGAGGTCGGGCAGGCGATTCGCAAGTCGATAGATGAGGCAAAGCTCAACATCATCGAGATAAAGCGCGGCTGCGGCTCATGGCAGTGCGGCTGCATGAAGCCTCACACCCTCCCATTCGACGTCAGGGGAAAGGGCGGGAGTGTGGAGGTGACATTCATCCCGGCGCCGCGCGGAGTGGGGCTGGCCGTGGGGAGCGTCTCCAAGCACATCCTGAGGCTCGCCGGCATCAAGGACGCCTGGTCCATGACCGACGGAAAGACCAGGACGACCGTCAACATGGCCCGAGCCGCCTTCGAGGCCCTGAGGAGCACTGCCAGAACGAAGGTCCTGCCCGAGCAGTCGCAACGCCTTCGAATTCTCTCCGGGCCCAGCGGAGTCACACCCGCGCCGCCCGGGGAGGGCGAGGCCGTCGAGAGCGAGGAGGGGGCGGGTGAGGCGGGTGAGGGGCCGGAGGAGGCCGACAGCAGCAGGGGTGAGGCGAAATGACCTTCGCAGTCGTCAGAGTTAGGGGGGGAATTCGAACCAGCAGGGGCGTCAAGGAGACGGTGAAACTGCTGCGCCTGACGAGGCAGAACCACCTCGTCTTCGTTCCTGAGGACGCCACCCACAAAGGGATGCTTCAGAAGGTGAAGGACTATGTTACATGGGGCGAGGTCGACGCCGAGACCATCGCCGAGGTTCTCGCGGCGAGGGGGAGGGTGGTGGGAGACGGGCCGCTGACCGACGAGTATGTGAGGCGCTCCACGGAATTCAGCTCGATACGCGAGCTCGCTGCGGCGCTGGCGGAGTCAAGGGCCACATTCTCGAGGATCGAGGGCATCAAGCCCGTGATAAGACTCCACCCCCCCAGGGGCGGCTACGAGAGCACCAAAAGGCCCTTCAGGGATGGTGGCTCGCTCGGCTACAGGGGGGGTGAGATTCGCTCGCTCGTGAGGAGGATGCTCGGGCCGGAAAACAGGAGAGAGGGGGCCGCGCGGCCACGCGCGGTCGGCGGTGGAGCGGTCGGGGGGCGCTCTGGAGAGGGCGCCTCGGGGGGGAGCTGATATGCCGAGCCGGACCCGGAGGTTCAGGGGCGGGCGCACACACGGCCGGGGCCACAAGGCTGGCCGGGGAAAGGGCAAGAGAGGGGGAACGGGCAACGCCGGCCTCCACAAGCACCGCTTCAAAGAAATGCTGAAATATTTCCCAGACCACTTCGGCCGCAGGGGCTTCAAGAGAGCCCCCGAGCTGGTCAGGAGGCTCAGAACGATAAATGTGGGGGAGGTTGAGGAGAGGCTGGGCAAATACCTTCTCTCCAACGCCGCCAAGCAAGTGGAGGGCAGAATTCACGTGGACCTAACGAGTCTTGGCTACGACAAGCTCCTAGGCGGCGGTGCGGCCACACTGCCCCTGACGATAACCGTTCCCAGCGCATCGGCACGGGCGGTAGAGAAGGTGAGGGCGGCGGGTGGTGCGGTCCTGTCTGAGGAGGTGACGGGCGAGGAGGGGGGCGAGCCGAAGCCTGCGGCAACCAAAGACCAGTGAGAGGGTAGTGTCCTCGAGCGAAGGGATAGAAGCTGTGAGGGGCTGGATGAATGCCTGAGGAGGAAGAGGGAGAGAAGAAAAAGAGCGTCCTGTTCAAGCTCAAGCCCCTGATAGACAGGATGCCTGCGGTCAAGAAGCCGGACAGCCACGTCAAGTTCGGCACCAAGCTCTGGTGGACTTTTGGAATTCTGGTGCTGTACTTCATAATGACCAACGTCATGCTCTACGGCCTGGACCAGGAGAAGGTCGTCGACGTCTTCGCCGGCTTCAGGGCCATAATGGCGGGCGCCAGCGGCTCTTTGATGCATCTAGGCATAGGTCCCATCGTCACAGGCTCCATCATCATGCAGCTCTTCACTGGCGCTAAAATCATAGGCCTCGACCTGACCAAGCCGGAGGACAAGTCGATATACCAGGGCACCCAGAAGCTCCTAGTCATCATAATGATATTCGTGGAGGCGGTCCCCCAGACCTACGGCCTCCTGGTCCCCTCCGGAAGCTTCGAGAGCTCTCTCAACCACTACTGGCCGGGTCAGGGCGCGGCGCTCGCCCGCTTCGTCATCGTCATGCAGCTCGTCGTCGGCTCCTACCTCGTCTTTCTCATGGACGAGGTCGTCTCGAAGTGGGGCATAGGCAGCGGCGTGTCCCTCTTCATAGCCGCGGGCGTGGCCGAGCAGATATTCATCGGCTCCGTCAACTGGGCGCCTGTGAGCACACACCTACCGATGAGTCTGACCAACCCGCCCTCCGGAACCATACCCAAGACGATTTACCTGGCCACCCACATGAGCTCCTCGGACATGACGCGCGGCGGCTACGAGATCATCTTCATCCAGAACCCAAACCCCATGATCGCATTCCTTGGGACGATCTTCATCTTCCTCATCGTCGCCTACGCCGAGTCCTCCAGCATCGAGCTGCCTCTGGCCCATGGAAAGGTCAGGGGCGCGAGGGGCCGCTACCCGATACGTCTGATATACGCCTCCAACATCCCCGTCATCCTGATGTCCGCGCTTCTGGCGAACATCAATATGTTTGCCCTCCTTTTCTGGCAGCACCCGACGCTGAGCAGAGTGCCGTTTCTAGGCCACAATCCCTACATAGGCGCCTACACGGACCCGGACAACCCCACCGTCCCCCAGATGGGCATGGCCTACTACACCCACCAGATAAGCGGCGTCTCCGAGTGGCTCCTGCCCCTGATGAACCCCGAGGCATATTCGGTCTATATGAGGGGGCACAATATCTACCAGGTCTTCGCTCACGTCATTGTGTATCTTGGAATTATGATCATCGGCTCCATCGTATTCGCCAAGTTCTGGATAGACACGACCGGTATGGGCCCGGAGGATGTGGCGAAGCAAATAGAGCGCAGCGGCATGCAGATTCCGGGCTTCCGCAGGGACCCGCGGGTCCTGAAGAGGGTGCTGGAGAGGTACATCCCTGTCGTCACGGTGATATCTGGGGCGGCAGTTGGGGCCCTGGCGGCCGTCGCCGACATGATTGGCACCGTCGGCAACGCCTCGGGCACGGGTGTGTTGCTGATGGTCGGCATCCTGATTCGGATGTACGAGGAGATAGGCAAGCAGAAGGCGATGGAGATGCACCCGATGCTCCGACAGTTCTTCGGAAAGGACTGACGCAACTTCGGGCTCGGCCGTTCCAACCCATCAATAGGGCTCGCTCCCACATATCGCCGCTTGCATCGACCTTGCTACTAGGGCCTTGCTAAAAACAGGGCGAGCTTGGAATATTGTCGCCCTCCGGCTCAATGCTCCTCCAAGCTCCCCCCAGTGCCTCGCGAGCCTCCGCCGCCCCCCCCCCCCCCCACCGTTATCTTCCCCCTCCCCAACCCCCGCCTCACCAGTGCGCCACTATGTCGTTTGACCGGCTACAGGGAGGCCTGAGGAGGCGTGTCTAGCCCCACCAGCCCCGCCCCCACAGCGCCCCGCGGGGGCGGCTCCACAGTGCTTCTGATGATGGTGATGTTCATGATTCTCATCATCGTCATGGACCCCACGATACGCACTGGTCTGGGGAGCGCGGTCAGCGGGCTCTTCACGCCCCTCTTCGGCTTTGGCGGCGGCTACCCCATCTGGACCCTCTGCGCGGCCTCCCTTGTCCTCGTGCTCTTCACCACTGTTGTCAGGCACTTCTTCACCGACTGGGTAGCGATGGGCAGGCAGAGGCACGTCCAGAAGTGGGTATCCGCACAGTACAGGGAGATACGCCTTCGGGGGAACCTCTCGAAAATGAGGCGGCTGAACGAGCTCCAGGCCGAGATGATGAGGGACAGCACGGCCGCCATGGCGAGCCAGATGAAGACCACCATTGTGACCATCGTATTGGCGATGGCGATATTCCTCTGGCTCGGCGTCTTCATGTACTCCGGCACCACCACGCCCGTCATATCGGTGCCTTGGGCCGGCGGCGTGGACTTCCTCAAGCCGGGCCCCTTCCTGCACATCATGCCCACCTGGATTCTCATCTACATGCTGCTCTCCGTGCCGATGGGGCAGGTCCTTGGGGCCGCCCTAAAGCTCTGGAGCTTCCGGAGAAAGCTTGATGCCCCCCCAGACGGTTCCTGGCGGGAGAGGAGGAGGGAGGCGGCCGAATGACGATAGTGACGATTGGAGGGCTCCCAGGCAGCGGCAAGAGCACCGTGGCCAAACTCCTGGCGGAGAAGTTGAAGATGGAGTACTTCAACGCCGGCGACGTGTTTCGAAGCCTCGCCACGAAGAGGGGGCTCACCCTCGAGGAGTTCGGCATTTTCGCGGAGAAGAACCCCTCAGTTGACCAGGCCATCGACAAGAAGGTTGTCGAGCTCGCCAAGAAGGACAACATCGTTCTGGAGGGACGGCTTGCGGGCGTGATGTGCGAGAGGAATGGCGTCAAGGCGACCAAGGTCTGGCTCGAGGCTCCCCTCAAGGTGAGGGCTCAGAGGGTGGCGGAGAGGGAGGGCAAGAGCTTCGACACCGCGCTCGCGGAGATTCAGGTCAGGGAGAAGTCGGAGTGGGACCGCTACTACCAGATATACAACATCGACCTCAACGACCTCACGGTTTACAACTACGTTATAGACAGCGCCCCAATCAGCGCCCAGGAGGTCGTCGAGGCGATTCTGCGCGGCCTGAAGGAGTGAGGCCGCGGCGGGGAAGCGATGCCCGAGACACAGGACCCCTCCCTCGTTCAGAGAAAGAGGCTCGTCAGGGTGGATTTCACGAGCGACCCGAGCCTGGGAAGCCGTCCCTCGGAGAGGAGCGTTCAGGAGCTGCTGAAGTGCGGTGTGGTCGTCCTGGACAAGCCGGCGGGTCCCACCAGCCACCAGGTCGCGGCCTGGGTGCGGGACCTCTTGAGATTGGAGAGGGCGGGGCACGGGGGCACCCTTGACCCGGCTGTCACCGGAGTCCTGCCCGTGACGCTCGAGAGAGCGACCAAGGCCGTCGGAGCCCTCCTCTATGCGAGCAAGGAGTATGTCTGTTATATGAAGCTCCACAGAGAGGTGAGGGCGGAGAGGGTCCGCTCGGTCCTCTCCGAGTTCGAGGACGAGATATTTCAGGTGCCGCCCGTGCGCTCCGCGGTGAAGCGCCAGCAGCGCTCGAGGCGCATCTACTCTCTGAAGGTTCTGGAGATTGACGGGAGGGACGTCTTGTTCAGGGTCTCCTGCCAGGCCGGGACATACATCAGGACATTGTGCCAGGACGTCGGAGAGGTTCTGGGCGCCGGGGCGCACATGCAGGAGCTTCGGAGGGTCCGAACCGCCAGGTTCACTGAGGACCGCGCGACCACCCTGCACGACCTGAAGGACGCGCACGTGTTTTGGAGGGAGGGGGACGAGAGGCCGCTCCGCAGGGCGGTCCTGCCCATGGAGACCCTCCTCGAGCACCTTCCGGCAGTCACCGTCAGGGACGGAGCGGTCGATGCCGTCTGCCACGGGGCTCGTCTGGCCCTTCCGGGGGTAGTGGCCCTCGACACAGGTATCGAGAGGGGGAGCAAAGTAGCGGTCCTCACGGCCAAGGGCGAGGGGGTGGCCATAGGCAGGGCAGAGATGACCTCAGAGGCGATGATGGAGCTGAGCCGGGGAGTGGCGGTGACGCCTGAGAGGGTTCTGATGGCCCCCGGCACATATCCCAAGGGCTGGAGGACTTCATCGGCCGGCTAGGTTCTGAGCGAGCGCCCCAACTACCACTGACTAAGAGCTGTGCAGCTTGTGTGCTCCGCCCGGGACGCCCGACTATGTTTTGATGCGCGCCCCAACCCACTGGTCCACCATCATTTTCGAGAGGATGTCAAAAGCCCTCTCAACGTTCAGACCGGTCTTGGCGCTGGTGGGGACCACAGGAACTCTCCTCTCCTCGGCCAGCGCGTATATCTCCCTCAGGTCGATGGTGGCCGGGTCGACAAGGTCGACCTTGTTGAGCAGGAAGAGCACAGGAGCTTCCCCCGCCTGCTTGGAGACCATGGCCAGAGACCCCTTCATGCTCTCCAGCGTCGCGGGTCTGGTCAGGTCGCCCACTGAGAGCACACCCTCCATCCCTCTGAGATACATCTCGTGGAAGTGGGTGTACTCCCTCTGGCCCGCCACGTCCCATATCATGAGGGTGAGGTTGAGGCGGAGGTCGCGCTGGGGGAGCTCGACCACTTTGACTTTCTTCGTGACCTTGGCCCCTATTGTGGTCAAGTAGGTGTCGTCAAATTGGTCGAGGACGAAGCGCCTGATGAGGCTCGTCTTCCCTACGGCCGGGTCCCCGATGAGGCAGACCTTTTTGACGAGCTCATGGGTTCTGGGCAATGCTCTGCACCCCTCAGCTGTAGGGCATGATGTCGTCGATAAGGTCGGCGTGGGAGATTATCATTCTCCGGCAGCAGTAGCGCGCGACGCCCAAGGAGTCTAGGGCGTCCTTGGGCTTCTCGCCGAGCTCCAGCCTCTTCTTATAGGCCTCATAGAGGGACCCGATGACCTTGCCACATGTGAAGCACCTGACCGGTATCATCATGCCGACCACCTACCTGTATGACTTCTGCCTCTTTTTCCTCGCCCCGCGCCCGAGCTGGTGCTTTGGCTCCTTCAGGCGAACATCACTGACCATTATGCTCCTGTCGAAAGCCCGGAAGGTCTCGTCCAGCTCCTTGTCGCCAAGAAACTCGACGAGTCCCCTCGCGATTGCTGTGCGGGCTGCAGCGGCCTGCCCCATGACGCCACCGCCCCTGACCCTCACATCGATGTCCACCTTTTTCGCGGCCTCTCTCGCGAGGTGGATGGGCTCCTGAATCTTCAGCCTCGCCAGCTCAGGGGTGAGAATCTCCAATGGGACTCGGTTCACCCTCACCCTCCCGATGCCCTTCTTCACTCTGGCGCGGGCCAGCGCGGTCTTGCGGCGCCCCATGGCCACCACCACCTGCGTCTTGGCGCCCATCTCAACCACCCCGGGCGCTCGCTCCAAGCATTCTGGAGACCTCTCCGAGCGTTACGTACCTCGGACTCGTCAGTCGCCTCACGGCGACCCGCTCCCTCTCGACGCCCCCAAGCTCCCTAGGCACGCCAATATGTACCCTGAGCCTCCTGAGAGCGCTTCGGCCCTTGTGCCTGTCGAAGGGCAGCATGCCCCGGACGGTCCGCCGGAGTATCCTGTCCGGCATGCGCGGGTAGTAGGGACCCTTGCGCGTGCTGCCAGTCCTCCTCATGGTCTTATAGTGCTCCAGCACATTGCTCCTTGACCCTGTGACGATGGCCTTCTCCGCGTTGACCACCGTAATCTCCTCTCCCAGGAGGAGTCGCTTGGCCACTGCGCTCGCCAGCCTCCCGAGGACCGCGCCATCGGCGTCTATGAGAGCCATCCCATCACCCCAGGACTATTACTCTCCTCCCTCGAGGGTTGGAGGACGCCAGCTCTGTCAGCGTCATCGCCGCGCCGCCCGAGGCCACAAGCTTCTCCCTAGCGCTCTTCGAGAATCCAAAGGCCGCCAGCCTCAGACCCCTCCTTGCCTTTCCGCTGCCGAGCACCCTCCCCGGCACAACCCCGGTCTCGCCCTCTCTCAGGCACCGGCTGGCGTGGTCGAGGTTGACCTCCGCCCAATTGCGCGCCGGTCCTTCAAGCCTGCGCGCCACTGCGCGCCACACAGGCGCCTCGCTCTCCCTCGAAACCCTATACAGCTCCTCGACCGTTCGCAACAGCTCGCTGCTGGTCTTGCCCCTTCGGTTGCTCCTGCCCATGCCCCGACTCCGCTCCTTCCCTCAATTTCTCTCGGTGGAGGGTCCCTAAAGCGCTGGCTATTTAAAAGGGTTTCCATCACTCTGGCTGGATGGGTGGCGCTCCGACGCCCTACTCCTCCTCTCCCGTGTGGGGCCAAGCCTCAGGCTCCACCGAGCCACCCCCACCTCGCCGCTCCGCGCCACCACGCCATCCCCCCGGCCCTCCAATGACCTTAGACGGAGCGGGGCCCGGGCCTCGTCCCTTGAACCCCCGGCATATAACGTACATCTCTGAGCTGGAGCTGCGCGACGCCGCGGGCCTGTGGGCCCTGCAAACTTTGAAGAGGGTCTTGGCTCTTCTCAGAAAGCCCCCAAACATAGCGCCCTGGAAGACCTTGGCAACGAAGGACCCGCCCGGGCGGAGGCAGTAGCGAGCAAAGTCGAGCGCGGCCTCGCACAGCTCGATGGACCTCGCGTGGTCTATTGAGTAGTTGCCCGAAAGGTCGGGGCTCATGTCCGAAAGGACGCAGTCGGCGAGCCCGCCTCTCATCACTCTGAGCGCCCTCTCTCGCGTGGTTTGGTCGCGCAGGTCGCCCCGGACGAAGGCCACACCCTCGAGGGGCTTGAAGGGCGCCCTGTCCACCGCCACGACGCGCCCCCTCGGGCCGACCAGCTCCGCCGCGACCTGCGACCAGCCGCCGGGAGAGGCGCCTAGGTCGACCACAGCGTCCCCGGGGCGGATGATGCGGAAGCGCTTCTGGAGCTGCTTGAGCTTGTAGGCCGCGCGCGAGCGGTAGCTCTCGCGCTTGGCGAGGCGGTAGTAGGGGTCGCGCCTCCTCTGGCGGAGCCATCGCAGGGACATGGAGTTGGTTTGACAATACCGAGGGGAGCGATAATGGTTTTGGATGGGGGAAAAGACGCGCCCCTGGTCTCCTTCGATGAGCCGCTCGACGGACCGCGGCCCCCCACCTCCCCCTATGCAGCACTCCCTCTCAGGTGATGCTCGGGGTGGCTTTCAGCGCTTTCTTTCTCCGCCTGTACGTCACGGTCGCTCCCGCCGCAGCAACGATGAGTATCACGAGTCCAAGCAGAGAGTAGAGGAGGAGGGGGTTGCTCCGAAGGGTGTTCAGGAGCCTCAGGAAGGGGTTCGTTGTGTCCAGCGCCTTCGGGGGCAGGTAGAATACCGTCGTCGTCAGGGTCACAGAGGCCGGTGGGCCGGTAATGTTGCTCTGGGACTGTATATTGGCGGTCACCGTAGTCATCTCCACGGTTCCGTTCTTGGCGCTCCTGGGGCAGCTAATGTAGACCGTGACTATGCGCGAGCTCCCGTTCAGGATGTGGAGTGTGTCGAGGGAGAATGAGCAGTTCCAGCCCTCTCGCATTGTGGAGTTGACCATCTCAACGTTGAGCTCCGTGGTGCCGTTGTTGAGCAAGGTGAGGCTGTAGACGGCGGGCTCGTTGGGCTTGCAGGTCTGGGTGGCGTTGTCCACGCTCATCTCCAGCCTCAGGACCTCACCGCCCGTGGCGCCCCGAACCACATAGTCCAATCCGAAACCGCTGTTGGGCGCTCGGTCCTCCAGCCTCCTGGCAGACTCGCCGAAGTTGCGGCTCCAGACGCCCGCCCATGTTCCGGTGAGGTGGGTGCCGGCCTCCGGGCTACCTATGCTCAGCTTGGGCAGGACCCAGTGGATTGTGCTGTTGGTGGGGTTGTAGCTGCACTCGCTGAGGCTGCCCAGCGACTCCTCCGTAACATCCTCGCTCTCGTTGCTGTCACCGTACTGCACCGAGTTGAGGCCGAACTGGATTGTGATTCCGAGCGGCCCGTGCACAGGCACCCTGCAGACAACCGCGTAGTTGCTCTCCCCGATTGTGAAGTAGACCTCGTACTCGCACGTCGGCAGGTTCGGGATGTCCGAAGGGTCCGTGTAGAGCTCGAGGGAGCTTGTGTGGAGGGTTATGTCTATGGTGTCGTTGGTCTCGTCGTGGAACCAGGAGGTCAGGACGTCGCGAGCGCTCTTGCCAGAGGTGCTGTCCCCCGGGCCGTCCCTCACCTCCGGGTTGTTCTCGTCGCCCGCCAGGGCGGGAGGGGTCGCTAATGAGGCGATAATGAGCAACAGCGAGGCTCCGAGTCCCGCTCCTCCGACAAATCGCATATGGTAAATGTATTACCTCCCAGATATATATGCTTAATTGTGCGCCCCACCCTCCGGGCACACCAACTAGGGTCGTGGGCGGAGAGAGGGGCAAAGACTTGGCGCAGGCCCCCGCGCGGGTTGGGGGTATTCGGCCCCCTGAGGCGAGGACCTGCGATACAGCGGTCCTGGGCCCCGGTCGCGGCGGAATCCGTGGGTGCCGACGCCTCCACGCCCATCGTTAGAGACTTTTTCTGCGCAGCAGGAGCGCTGAGCCCAGCACCGCAGCGACCAGCCAGAGGGCCTCGAACCCAGGTGAGCTCTTTTCGTTTATTTTCACAATAACAGTGGCGCTCTCCTCCGCGCTTCCGTCCGAGACGTTGAGTGTTATCGTGTGCTTGCCGGGCTTGAGCTTGGAGTACTTGAAGTCCATGCCCTCGCCCAGCCTCTTGGCTCCCTCCCACCAGGTGTAGCTCAGCTCGTCCCCGTCCTCGTCCTCGGCCGCGCCCTGGAACTTAATGCTCGTGCCCTCGTCGTAGGCCGCGTTGGACACGGGTGAGAGAATCCGGACGCTCCTGGGCGGGCGGTTGAGGCTCAGCACGGTCAGGGTCCAGTTCCTCGAAACGATGAGCTCGCCGTCGCTCGCGCTCACGTTTATCATAAAAACAGCGCTGGCGGCGCCCACGACGGTGTTGAAGTCGGTTGTGAAGTTGTAGAGGCTCGATACAGACACATTGGTGCCGTCGCGGGTCCACTTGAACCTGAGGTGGGGCTCCGGCGTCTCGGCGTCTCTTGCCCTGACCTGGAAAAGGACGCCCTCGCCCTCAGTTATCGTCAGAGAGCTGTTTTGCGGGCTCCACGACAGCATCTCCGGCGGGTCGTTGACCGGCGTGACCTCGACCGCCACGGTGGCGGTGGCGCTCAACCCATGGGAGCAGGTCCCATTGAATGTCAGCGTCTCTACTCCGCTCCAGTCCAGCTCGGGCCGTATTGTCACGACCCCACCGGAGAGGCTGACGTTGAGGTGGCTGCCGGTTGATGGGATGTGCTCGAACGTGAATGAGTCTCCGTCTATGTTGGATGAGAAGTAGGCCCCGAGGTCCAGAGTGCTGTCCACGCCGTCCTCTGGAATCGAGATGGGCGGGATTGGCGCGACGGCTACCTTCTCGACAATCGCGGGCTCCCTGACCTCCACCATCACGGTCACGGGGTCGGATGTGAGGTGGGTGGGGAGGCCGTTGTCTGTGGCGGTGAACACCAGTGCCTCGACGCCCACGAACCCCATCTCCGGAATCAGCGTGACCTCCCCCGTGTGGTCTATGTGGTTGCTCTTGTCGAGCGCAAATGTAACCCTAAGGCTTACGTTTCCCGTCACGTTATACCAAAGCTTGTCGCCGTCCGGGTCGTAGAACAGACCTCTCATGTTCAGGGATTCGAAGTCGGGCTTGTTCTTCTCCAGGTACACCGGGGGAGGGCTGGCGTCGATGACCTCCGGCTTGTGGTTTATCCTGTGGACGAGTATCTGTTGCACCATAGCGGTGGCTGAGAGCCCCGAGGGGTCCGCGGCGGTCCAGACCATCTGGCCCGCCCCGGTCCAGCCGGGGTGTGGCGTCAGGGTGACGGTGCGCTCCGCATCGGTGCCTATTGAGACTTCCAGGTTGCCCTCCAGACCGCCGTAGAGCTCGTACGTGAACTGCAGTGGGTCACCGTCCGGGTCCTCGAAAACACGCGCGAGCTTTATGTCTTGGCTCGTGCCGTTCTCGGGGATTGTGACGCTCGGTGGGGTCTGCAAAACCTGCGGCGGGGCGTTGGTGTAGACCCGAAGCTCGTAGCCGCCCGCCCATCTCGTCAGGTTGAGCTGGATGTACATCCTGCCGTCGTCGCTCGCCACCCCATTGGCCTCCGCCAAAGGTCTGGCCAGGTTGTCGGGTGGGTCCGGGGGGAGCTCGACGCCCGTCCCGTTGAGCAGGATTATTCTGATGTTCGGGGTTGCGTCGGTGGGGTCGTAGTTGAGGCTGGTCACGGTGCAGTTGAACACCTGCCCCGGATAGACGCCGCTGATCTGGTAGTAGTCGTCGGGGTCTATTCCGAGGGCCAGGTCCCCGGACGTGTTGTACCAGTGCTCGTCGCTTTCCGTCATCTCGCTGGCATCCTCCAGCATGTCGTTGCCGTCGGAGGTGCCCGTGAACTTGCTGACCTGGAGGGTGTAGCTCCCGCTCCCCAGCGGGGCCCACACCCTTAGGTAGTAGTCGCCGGTGGCTTCGGTGGAGTATGTGAGGCTCTCGTTGACCCCCTCCGCCAGCACCACGCTGCTCGCGACCGGACTCCACACCCCCGCCCTGTAGAGTTGGATGTTGATGTCCGCGCTCGGGGGGACCAGCAGGAAGACCTTTACGACGTCCACGGAGAGGCCGGGGGTGCTGTTCAGGCGCAATTTGTATAGGTCGTAGATGTCGGTGCTGTTGCTCACGGTTGCGGTGCGCTGGTAGGGGTAGCCGGCCGCGTCGATGTCTGTGGCGCTGGCGTGGTCGTTGTCTCCATCGGACGAGAAGGGAGCTCTCGTCACCTTCGTGGTAAGGGTGTAGTTGCAGGGGCCGCTGTCCTGGAACTGGATGTAGTGGTATCCGCTGACGTGCGCCGCGAAGCTCGCGCTCAGGCTCCCCCCAGCCCCCGAGGGGAACTCTAGAAGGAGCTCCCGACGGTAGGTGTCCCAGACTCTTAAGGGCGTCATCCCCAGCTCGTGCTTGAGCTCGAGGCTGAGGAAGTCGCCATCCCCTCCCGGAGCGGAAGATGTGTTGAGCCATATCTTGAAGTAGTCGAAGGAGTCGCCCATTCCGACGCCGCCCTTGAAGCTCTGGCTTCCCGATATCAGCGTAGCGTTGTCGAAGTCGTTGTTGGGCTCGGAGTCATTGTTCGGGGTCGGGCCGCGCTGTGTTGGGTGGGGTGTCGAGGTGCCCTCTGAGCTCACTGGAGCCGGGAGGGATGCAAAGGGGCCGAGAACCAACAGGCCAGTCAACAAGCAGCTGACGAGCGACGCAACTCTCTCTCTCCGCACAGGACCACCGCCGATGCTATTGAAATGGAGGGTATAATACTTGTCCTCACTCCTCACTCTCACCACCGCTCTGGTGCCCTTTTCTTTCGGGCAGGAGCAAGAGAGCGAGCGCGAGAACAACTACAACAAGAATGGCGACGGCGGGCCAGGGGAAGCCCCCAGTCGCCTCTCCTGCCCCAATCTGGGAGCGGCTCGTCACCGTTGGGTCGAGGGGCCTGTAGTCCGAGCCGTCGCCCACGCCGTCGCCGTCCGTGTCCCTCGACTCGCCGGGGTCGCTCGGGAAGGCGTCCTCGCCGTCCACGACGCCGTCGCCGTCGGAGTCCCTGTCGACCACCATCTTCACTATCACGGCCGGGGAGCCTCCCTTGTGGCCGGTGTTGACGTCGTACGAGACCCAAGTGCAGTAGAGCCTGCCCTGCCCTGAGCACAGGGCAGGCGTCGCGTCCTCGCCCGGCGTGTGCTCTCCCACAATTGTTCCATTGTCACCATATGGGCTGACGAGCTCTATTGGTCCCCAGCCGCTCTCGTCGTGGGCGCGAATCACGATGTCCATGTCCCCGCCGCCGTCCGTGGCTTCGGCGTCCTCGCAGGACCACGCGACGTAAATCCTCCCATCGTGGGAGGTCGCCCAGGGGGTCCGGTCATGGCCGACGTCGTTGGGTCTATTTATCTCCTCCGCCTCGCTCCACCTCTCGCCGTCGAAGCTTGCGGCCATGATGTCGTAGTCGCTCCCGGACTTGGCGATGGGGTCCGCGCTCTGCCAGACGCACCAGAGCCTCCGGCCGTCCGAGGCGAGCTGGGGGTTGATGTTCAGGCGCTTGTCCGGGTGGCCCAAGACGGCCGGGTTGACCCTGATGGGCGCCGACCAGCCGCGGCCGTCGAGTCGAACGACGAGAATGTCGACGTCCCGGGCCTCTGAGGTGTTGCTCATGAAGGCGACGAAGAGCTCGCCCTTGTGCTCTGCTGCGCAGGGGTTAGTGTATACGCTCGCGTTGTCCTGCGCGATGATGGTTATCGGCCCCCAACTCGAGCCGTCAAATGTTCTATACACGAGCCTCCTGAAGCTCTCCGGGAGAACCCCCGTCTCGGACACCGGCGGAACCTGAACCCAAATAAGGTAGAGGGTCTCCCCCAACACTATGGGCCGGCACTCGGTGTCCGCCGCCATATCGTCGTCCCTCTCGCTGACAACGCGCATCGGGCTCGTCAGGGGAGGGTCCCAGGAGGTGCCGTCCCATGTCCTTAAGACGATGTCGTAGTCGTCCCTCGCGTCGTCGTCCTTCATTGACGGCTCGGTGCACTCTGCTGTAATGTAGAGCCTGCCCTTGTACTCCACGCCCCTGGGTCCGTGGACGCCGTGCCCGGTCTCGTCCTTCGACGTCGGAGATATGTTCAGCGGGGCCGTCCATGATGTGCCGTTGAACCAGTTTACGTAGACATCGCCCCGCCTGCCGTACCTAGTTCCGTTCTGGTCGAGAAGATCGAACCTGAACTGGTAGATGCTGTAGAGCGCGTCCCCGAATGGTGCGAGCACGGGCTCCCTCCCCTTTCCTTTCATTGTGCCTGTGGTGTCCCAGTAGCCGGGCGGGGAGGCCGAGGCCGGGGGCGCTAACAAAGCGGCAGCCAGAAGCACGGTCACAAGCGCAGGAAGCGTCGAAGCGCTACTCCTTTTCATCGACAAGCCTCACTTTTGGTCCCTCGCGGCGGCTTGGCAGGAGAGAGCGAGCCGCCACAGCCGCTAGTACAATCACCACGGCAGCCACCACAGCTCCAGCGATGAAGGGGCTGAGCTCAACGTGGGAGGCCGCCACGCTGACTTTTTTCGTCGCGGAGAGGGCGGGGGAGGCGCCGTCCGCCTCGACCCTCACCAGCACACTGTGCGCTCCAGCGCCCGGGCGCCAGGGAATGGAGATGGTCCGGTTGGCCCCGGCTTCTATCCGCTCCACCGTTTCGTTGGCGACCTCTCTCCCATCGACGACCAGCGTCACAACCACGTGCCTAGCCTCACCATCGCCGGTGTTGGATATGCGCACGATGACGCTGACCAGCGCCCCCTCCTCCAGCTCTCCCTCAAAGAAGACCTCGTCAACTCGAAGCACGGGCGCCTTGGGTAGGGGCTCCAGCAGCTCGAGCTCTTTGGTTAGGAAGTTATTGCTCTCGTTGAGCTCGTTCACATAGTTGCTGTAGTCCACAGTAGCGTTGACTATATAGACGCCGGCTCTAAACCTTGAGGGGTCCCCGCTGATGTTGACCACCACTACCTCGCCAGCTTGAACGGCGGGCACCGCCACGGCCGAGTCCGTGAACCTCAGAGCGGCGCTGCCGCTCTCGAAGAGGACCATCAGGGAGCTGGCGCTGGCATCCTCGCCCCCCATGTTCTTGACCGAGACTGAAAGCATGAGGAGCGCGTCCACGCGTGGAGCCTGTGGCATATAGGAAATCGCCTCCACCACAAGGTCGGGTCCGCTGGGCGGCGGCTGGAGCTCCAGGGCGCCGGTGATGATATTGTCCAGAGGGGCAACGTCCGTGAGATTCTCTCCGGGCTCGACCCTGAGCTCGTACTCATAGACCCCGCTCACCAGACCCTCCGTGGGCCACACGAGGGTGTGGTTCTGGTAGCCTCCCGGGGCCAGAGGGAGGACGTCCCTCCTGTCCACCTCGAGACCGCCGACCTTTAGGTATAGGGTGGCGGAGGGGCAGCGCAGGGAGCCGGGGCTGACAACTGACACGGAGAACTGCACCCTCTCCCCCGCCGCTGGAGAGGATGGGCGGATGCTCAGGTCCTCGAGACCGATGTCCAGCTCGCCCTCGAGGTCCATCGCCCAGATATAGTAATTGTTGCTCTCGTTGTGCTCCGCGACCACGCCGCGGCTGTCCACCATGAGACGGAGCTTGTGGCTCCCAGCCGAGACGCCGCTGGTGTTCCAAGAGAAGATGACCTCCTGGACCCCGTCCGGCTTGAGGGAGGGGACGGGGGCGCTGGCTACGGGCGTGAGGTCGTAGTCCAGGCTGAGGCTGAGCTCGCAGGGCAGGGAGGCGGCGTCTCCGGCGTTGGCCACGCCGGCCATCACCACTACCGACTGGCCGATGAGAGGTGCGAGGGGGAGGAAGGAAACGTTCACTATCAATAGGTCGGCCTTGAGCATGGGGAGGATGTTAAGGCGCGAGGAGACGTCCACGTTTCCGGCTAGGAGGCGGAGGGTGTGCTCGCCCTCTGCATAGGGCGTGGTGTCCAGCTCAACACTCAGGGGGAGCTCCTCTTCGGCGCTGAGGTTGTGCGTGGCGTTGTAGAGCTCGTCGCTGTCTATTATAAGGGCCACTGGCACATCCTCCGCGGGGCGAGTGGAGTTGTTGCGTAGGGTGAGGTTGACGACGAGGGGCTCGCCTCTGTGCGGCTCCGGCGGAAGGAGCTCGAGAGAGACGAGCTCGAGGCGCAGCTCCGGCCGCTGTATGACAACTTCCATAGAGCCTCTGTTGTCGCTCCAGTCGAGCTCTGGTATTCTTGTGTAATAGAACTCCGGATTTATATGGACGATGAGGGTGTGGGCCCCCAGGGAGCACCCAGAGGTGTCCCAGACGAGGGTGGTGACCATGCTCTCTGAAACGTTCAGGGCGCTGATGTCCACATACGATATCATTTGAGAGATGTCGTTGTCGAAGCAATAGACCTTAAAGAAATTGGCCGCAATCTCGCCCGTGTTGGTTAGGGTCACGTTGACAAGAGCCTCGTCCCCCTTAACGGGCGACGGAGGGTCGATGGTGAAGCCCTGCAGCACCAGATTCGGCCTCCTCTCAGGACCCAGGGCCTGCATTACCGTCATATTGTTGTTGCTCTCGTCCGACTCGGATATGTTGCTCAGATAGTCCACCACGATTATTATCCCGTACTCCACTCCGCTGAAGAAAACGTTGTACTCAGATGTCCGTGTGTCCCAAGTGCAGGACACGTTGGCGGTCTCGCCCACACCAAGGCGCTCGACCCCGACCCTGTTGCTCCTGTCGAGGGGCGTTGTGGTGTTGTTAAGGAAGAAGGCCACTGTGAAGGGGGAGGCAGCGTCCTCGGTGCCCTGATTGATGACGGTGAAGTTGACCGTCAGAACGTCGTACAGCCTCGGGGGGTAGGGGGTTATGTTGTAGCTCCCCTCCACCACCGCAAGGTCCTGAGCTCCTCTAGCGCGCGCGGGCTCCTCCAGGGGGAGGGGCATGGCGCCGGGGAAGACCACTGCGGTCAGGCAAATGAACAGCACCCAACTACTCCGACTAGGCGTCACTCTCTAATCCCCTCCGATTGTTGGTTTTTTCCACTCGAATTCGAGGCTAATCTCTGGTCTAGGCCCCCCGCTTTCTTCGCAGCAGGAGCAGCGCGAGGGGGATGGCGGCGGCCAGAAGGAGCGGCTCAAAGCCGGGCGTCAGGCTCCACCCCTTGCCACCGACCCTGACCGCGTCCTTGACCTGGTTGTTGGTCTCGTCCTTCTCGACTATTGTGTTGTCCGGGTCGACCACTATCTTCAGCGTCCTCTGGCCCTCGCGGGGCACCCATGTGAACGTGGCGGTCTTGTTGGTGCCCGAGGGAAGCCTCGTCAGCCTCTCTGTGCCCAGAATTGTCTTGCCCTCGTAGAGCCTGACGGTGACGTTCTCGACGTTGACGTCGCCCTGGTTCACCACGGTCACCGTCACGCTTGCGGCCTTGCCGCTCACGAGCGTCTTGGGACTGTAGGAGACACCTGTGAGGTAGAGGTCGGGGAGCATTATGTCAACGACGAATTTTATAGAGTCCGTCAAGCCGCTCTCGGATGAGCCGGTGACGATGATGTCCCAGCTTGTGGTGTTGGTTGCCACTGGCAGCGACACTAGGAGATTGGTCCTCCCAATGGCTGTGGCCTCCAGGGTTATGCTCTTGGTCGGTTTGTTGTCGGTGTCTAGGAACTCGACCGCCCAGTTCTGCGGCAGCTTCGTGACATCGAAAGTTATTGTGTCCAGGCCGTTGCCCCTGTTCCTGGTCAGTATCGTGAAGAAGAGCTTCTGGCCGGGGGAGCCAAGCTGCCTGGAGAGGGTGGTGGTCAGGTCTATGTCGTAGATCTGCCGGACGGCCACGATGAGCAAAGTCTCCCAGAGGTTCCCGGAGCTGTCGAGAATTCCAACCCCGCAGATGTGGTCACCGGTGAGAGCGTCATAGGGGACCGTGACCGTGACGTCGAAGTGTATAGTCTGGCCAGCGTCGAGGTAAATGGTGCTTATCTCAGCCCCGCTCAGGGTGTACTTTATCTTCCAGTCGACGCCGAGCTTGGAGGTGGTCAGGGACATCTCCTCCGGACCGTTGCCCGAGTTCTGGAGGGTTATCGTAAAAATCACCGTGGCACCGGGGTCCGCCACCTGCTTCTCGGGGTTTACGCCAATAACAATCTTGTGCTTGTGAAGGACGAGCGTCGTCGTGGCCACATCGTCTGAGAGCGTCCTCTCCTCGTTGAAGCCCACCACACGGACGACGAGGCGGTCGCCAGCCCGCGCGTCGATTGGAGCCACCACGGTCAGCGTGATGGGCTTGGTCTCCATCCCGGCCACGCCGACCATGTTGGCGTCGAGCTCGGCGGCCCAGGTACCTGTGCCGCTGACTATCTCCAGAATCACTATCACAGTGCCGGGCATGTTCCCGTAGTTTGTGACCTCAATGACGTAGGACGTGGCATTGCCCGGGTCGACGAATTTCTCAGACTCAGCACAGCTCAGCTCGATGAAGATGCTGGGACTGACCACGGTGTGTGTGATCACAGTGTCCTTCACGCCTGCGGTCCTCACGCTCCTGCCGGTGACCGAGACCACCCCCACCTCGTCCGCCATTGCGCTGGCCGGCGGCGTCACCTTGAGCCAGAATGACACCTCCTCCTTGGGCTTTAGGTTCACGATCTCGAAGCGCTCCAGCTCGACCTCCCAATCCGGCGGCCCCTGCGCCGTCAGATTTACGTCTATCTTAATGTCACCCAAATTGAGGGCGTTGATGGAGTAGACCGTTGGGACGCCGGCTTGGGTCGAGTGCACCTTGTCTTTGCAGGACATCAGGAGCCTCTCGTCGACCGTCAGATAGGTGCGGAAGGCGACGGTGCTGTTCCTCCTTGGATTGCCCGTGGATGTGGCGGTTATTCTGGTGTCTATGAAGTCGTTGGCCTGCCCATCCGGGTCCCCGGTCACGGAGACCTTGAGCCTCACGACCTCCTGGGGCTTCAGCTCGAGCTGGTTGGTCTGGAGCTTGACCTTCCAGCCCGTGTGGCCGTGCATGTCCACCGTCATATTCAGGCTGACGCTGTCGTTGAGCCCTCCTGTATTTCTGACGGTGATGTTGGCGCTTTTGGTCTCGTTGGGCCGGACGTACATGACCTTATACATCTCCTCCGGAGTCATGCCGACCTCGACACCGTAGTTGTAGGCGAACTTATAGTAGATTTCGTAGTTGCCGTCGCGCATGTCCTTCCAGACCACGTGCAGGTTGTCGTCGGGGTCGAGGGCCAGCTTGGGCTCGTAGGCACCGGAGGTGTCCGGCGTCAGGCATAT
>FWPU01007299.1_pt1 | contig 20584 bp, 14 predicted proteins | sample 2228361 | NCBI WGS metagenome assembly FWPU01 (sample SAMEA103939777, study PRJEB20133) | metagenome
GCTATCGGCCTTCCTGCAGAGCTCCCAGGCCGCGTCCACCCCGGCGTCTGTGCTGCCCATGATGAACTCGCCCGCCGGCACGTAGACCAGCTCGATGCCGAAGCGCTCGGTTAATTGGCGCAACGCCGGCATGTTGGCAATGGCGGTGGCCTGTGCCGCGGCAATGGCCTGGGCGGTGGCGAAGGCCTGAGCGGTGGCAACCGCAGCAGTGGCGGTCAGGTGCGGCGTGGGGGTGGCCGTCCGGGTCGGCGTGGGCGAGGCCAGGCGGATCGCCTCCGCAGTCTGGAAGGCGACGGTGCCCGTCAGGTCCGGCGTCGCGGTCGGCGGCCGCGGGGTGAATGTGGCTGTCGCGGTGGCCGTCGGCGTGGGGGTCGCGGTCGCCGTAGGGGTCGCGGTCGCCGTGGGCGTGTAGCGGAAAGTGGGCGTAGCGGTAGGCGTATGGGTAGAGGTCGGCGTGGGCGTCGGCGTCGCGGTGGGGGTCGGCGTGGGCGGCAACCTGGCGACCTCCGCGTTGACCGTCGCGAGCAAGGGCTGCACGCCCGGATAATCGGGATCCGCGTCGAAGACCGCCTGCAGTTCGGCCTGCGCCTCCAACCACTGCTTGAGATTGACCAGGCCCTGGCCGCGGCGGTAGCGGCCGGCCAGGGCCTCGGCGGTGACGGTGGGCGCGGCCTGGGCGGTCGCTGTGGCGGCAGCGCTGAGCTGGGCCGTGAGTGCGGCCAGTCGGCCGACTGCATCCCGGTAGTCCGGTGCGCGGCGGATCACCTCGCTGAAGGCGGCAATGGCGTCATCCCGACGACCAGCCGTCTGGAAGGCCAGGCCGGCCTGGTACAGCCGCTCGATCTCGGCGCCTTCGGCCTCGGCCGTGCGCGCGGCTTCCGCCTGCCGGGCATAGGCCTCGGCGGTTGCCCGCGCCAGGGCGCGCTGTTCCGCCTGCTGCGGCGCGATCACGATGACGATCGCCGCGACAGCCGCCGCCAACGCCAGGGCCAGCAGCAGCCCCAACCACAACAAACAACTGCGTCGGCTGGAAATCGTCTGTCGTCGCGTCATAGGTCACCCCTCTCTGACCTGCGGACCATCCGGTCAGGATTCGGACGCCCCGTAACCTGTCGGCTCATGCCCGCCATGCGATCGCTCATTCCATCTTCACCACGATCACCGTCACATTGTCCTCGCCGCCGGCCTTGTTCGCCTGCTGGATCAGCGCGTGACACGCTTCTTGCGGGGTGCGCGCCCTGGCCACGGTCCGGGCGATACCGGCATCGTCTACCATCTCCCACAGGCCATCCGAGCACAGAATCAATTGATCTCCGCGTTGCAGGGTCTCGGTGAAGATGTCCACCTCTACATCCGGCTTGACGCCCAGCGTGCGGTAAACCTGGTTGCGCTGGGGATGCGCCCGCGTCTCCTCCGGCTTCAACATGCCGGCCTGCACCAGGCTCGCCACCAGCGAATGGTCGCGGGTGATCTGGCGCAGCAGGCCGCCGCGCCAGAGGTAGGTCCGGCTATCGCCCACGTTGGCGACCGTGGCCGTATCGCCGATGATCAGCGCGGCGGTCAGGGTCGTGCCCATGTCGCTCCCCTGCTTCTGGGCCAGGTCATGGAGGATGCGATTGGCCTCTTTGACGGCCGACGCCAGCACGCCGCCGGGGGTCTCGTCCAGTTTGCGCGTGGCGAAGGCCAGGCCGGGGATCACCTCGGCCTGCAGGACCTTCTCGGTGATGACCTTGTTCACCGTGCGGCTGGCGATCTCGCCGGCCCGGTGGCCGCCCATGCCGTCCGCAACCACGTAGAAGCCGATGGGCACCCCGCGCGACTCCTGCACTTTGGTGAACTCGAAGGCGATCAGGCTGTCCTCGTTGTTCTGCCGCACGCGGCCGACATCGCTGGCCTTGCCCGAGATCGGCTTCAGCCCGGCGCCGTAATCTCCGGAGGCCGCGCCTGGTGTGGCCGGCGGCCGGCTGTGCGTCTCTTCCCCGGCGGCCGGCCACAGGCTGCGCACGAAGCCGCTGACGGCCTGGAGCGCGCCAGCGACCGCAGCAGCCACCCCCTCCGCTGCCGATCCGACCGGCGAGCGTCCGCTCCATGGCCCAGTGCATGGCCATGGGGCAGGCGGCCGGGACCGCCGCCGCCCTGGCGGTCCCGCGCGGGGGCGCCGGGCGCCAGCCGGGAGTCTGCGGTCGCCGGCGCAGGCGGTCGGGGCACGGCGGCCTCGACCGCCGCGGGCCGCTCGGCCGCATTGCCGGCCGACAATGCCGGACCCGTCCCAGAGGACGGCGGCGGTTGCGCTGTCGCCGTCGGCTGGGCTGGCGCAGGAACCGGCTCCAGAGCGCCGCCACAGCTCACACAAAACCTGGCCCCAAGACGATTGGGCTTCCCACATGCGGGACATCCGATTTGCAGTGCTTCGTCAGTCATAGCGATCCCCCTAGATCACGTCCTTGCGTCGCTGGACAATCCATGTCAGGGCGCTGAAGGCCAGCGTGAACCCGACCAGGATGGCCCACCGGCTCAACAAATGCCCTGGGTCGTGTCGGTAACTCACGTTGAACTCCCAGCGAAGGGGCTGCTTCATTTGCCCCTGCTCGCACGGCGCCTCGGCCGTGCCCAGCATTGCCCGCGTGCGCTGATCTTCGAACTCGATGCACGTGACTTCGCCGGCCTTGAGCCGCTCCATATCTACCGTGCCCCCCAACGCCTCCAGTGTCCAGCGAGTCGTGGTCAGGTAGGAGAGGGGTTTGGCGGCCGACGGCAGATCGAAGATCGCGCCGGCGAAGATGATCTGCACGAACAAGACCAGCAGGACCACGTAGATCACGGCGCCGGACGAACGCACCGCCGCAGAGATGAGCAGCCCCAGGCTGATCCCGGCCAGAGTGGCCAGCAATAGGGTGATGTACAATTCTGTCGGCGCGGGCAACAGTGCGCCATCGCGCGGCAATTCCACCTTTCGTCCGACGATGAACAGCAGCAGAAAACACTGGAGCACGGCAAAGCCCCCCAGGACGGTCAGCTTGGAGCCCAAATAGGGGAGGATCTCCAGGTTAGCCATCCGTTCCCGGCGATAGATCGGCTCCTCTTTTACGATCTCGTAGGCAGCGGCGAAAACACCCAGCAAGCTGGCCGCCAGCGCCAACATGAAGAGCAGCTTTTGGCTTGCACCTGCGACGCTATAGGACGCCTGAAAGCGTTCATCGTCTTTAGCCGGGTCTCCGCGACTGCGTTGATCGCGGATTTCCGCCTGAATTTCTTGTTGTATCGTATAGCTGTCCTTGCCCACCAGGTCATGCGGTTGGGCCATGACCAGCAACAGCAGGCCGATGATCGGCATGACGGCCAGGAGGATGAATAGGCTCATGGTGTCACGGCGGATCAACCCGAAGTAGCGGCGGGTCAATACACCGAATTGATGCCAAAACGTCGTCCGTTGGCGTGGCGGCTTCGGCGCCGGCATGGCAGGACTGCTGACGACACCGACCGCACTGAGCCGCCCCGCCACGTAGCGCTGATACTGCGGCGACGCTCGAAAGGCGCTGGCCCAGGCCTCGGCGGCCGTTGGCGGCTGCGCCGGGGCCGGGGAAGGAGGCGTCCAGCCTGGCGGCGGCTGGTTCGGATCGAACGGCTGCGAGAGCAACGTGTAGATGTCGGCGAAGTCCGTCTTACCGAAGAACGTCAGCGCCTCTTGCGGGGGACCGAAGAAGACCAGCCGGCCTTCGGCCATGAAAGCGACATGGGTGCACTGGGTGATGTTGGCTGTGGCGTGCGTCACCAGCACGATCGTCCGTCCTCGGTCAGCCAGTTGGCGCATGGTGTACATCATCTTTTTCTCCAGGCCAGGGTCCAGGCCCGAAGTCGGCTCGTCCAGGAAGAAGAGGCCGGGATCGGCCAGCAATTCCACCGCAATGCTCACGCGTTTGCGCTGGCCGCCGCTCAGCCGGTTGACAGGCTTGTCTGCGTGTCCGGACATTTCCACCTGCGCCAGAGCATCTTCAACCCGTAGTCGGATCTCCTCCGGAGTGGCATCCGGAAGGCGGAGCTGAGCCGCATAAGTTAATGCGCTGGCTACGGTCAACTGACCGTGAATGATGTCATCTTGTGGCACATAGCCCAACACACTGCGGTACGCAGCAAAGTTGGCGTACAGGTCATCACCGTTGACCAGCACGCGGCCATCGGCCGGGATGAAACCGCTCAACGCGTTCATCAGAGTGGTCTTGCCTGCGCCGCTGCCGCCTACCAACGCCACGAACTCCTTCTCGTGAATGGCGATGCTGACGTCGTTGAGAATCAGCTTGCGCGCCGGCGTACCGCCGCTGCCCAGGACCGAACTGAACGGTGAGCCGCCCACCGTCACCTCACGGCGCAGACCAATGCCATCGAGGCGATAGTTGCCGCCGGGCGTGAACTGCGCCAGGCCTGTGGGATCGTAGACCAGTTTGAACGGCCCGATCTGGATCACATCGCCAGCGCGCAAAGACTGCGCGCCGCGTACCGGCTGGCCGTTGACGTACGTGCCGTTGGCGCTGCCCAGGTCGCGGATCACATGCCCTCCGGCCGCCTGTTCTACGCGTGCATGCAGGCGCGAGACGGTCGGGTGATCCAGATGCACCTGGTTTGACGGATCGCGGCCGATGTTGCAGGCGGACAGGCTGGCCAGATTCAGCTTGCCCAGGTGGATGGTGCCGCCGGGCTGGCGTACGGGCGCCGCTGCACAAAAGGTCAAACCCACGGAATTGCCGTGCTGATCGCCGATGCGGATGATATCGCGATCATTGAGCCGGCGCGGCCGATTCGGCGCCATGCGTTGGCCGTTGACCGATGTGCAGTTCGTGCTGCCCGGATCGGTGATCCAGTATTCGGCTCCGCGTCGCTCGATCTGACAATGGTGCCGCGAGACCGCCAGGTTCTGGACCACGATGGTATTGCTTGTCTCACGACCGATGGTGGTAAGCGCAGCAGTCAGGGACGCAGTGCGCGGCGGTCGGCCCGGCTCCTGGATGATCAGTTGCGCTGGCGCTGCGGCCGATGGCACAGGTGGAACCGACGCAGGGGCGATCAGCGTCGGTGGCCCCGTGCCCAACGCGCGGCCGCATGTGGGACAGAAGCTGGCGCCGGGCCGCGTCTGACGCGCGCCGCAGTGTGGACAGAAGTTCGCCATCGGTCCCCCTCCGTCAACCGGCGCGGAAAATCATTTCCTGCCCGCCCAGGCGGATCACGAACCCCTCCTTGAGCATGTTGCGGCCGGCCACCGGGCGATTGTTCACCCATGTCTGGCCGGCGGCCATGTCGTAGAGCACATAGACACCGTCCTCGAAGCGGATTTCAGCGTGGTACGGATTCACTCCTTGCAGCACGATATCGTTGTCCGCCGCGCTGCCCAGACGAGTGCGGTCGGGGCGTACGGGCGAGCGCTGCGGCGGGCTGCCGATGGCCAGCCAGGGGCCGGGCTGCGGCTGAGCTGCCGGCACCGAGACCGGCGGCTGAACCGCAGCAGGCGCCGCAGCCGGAGAAGGAGCCGGGGCAGCCTGCGGCTGCGCAGGGGCGGCTTGAGGCTGGGCACCCGGCGCAGTTGGCACAACTGGCGCGGGCACTGCCAGCATCTCTGCGCCCACTACCAGACCGCCGCTCAGGCTGGCGATCAGGTTGTAAAGCAGGGCGGCGATGGCTGCAGCCACACCGTACAACAGCCCCGAGAGGACGATTGTAGCCACTGCGGTCCAGATCACCAGCATGGGGCCCATCTTGTCCAGGTTGACGATCCGCTCGACGAGCGCGGCGGTGTCGGGGCTGGCCGTGGCCAGCAGGCCCAGCGACTCGAGGAAGGCGCGCAGGGCCCGCACAGACTCGCGAGTCAGCAGGCCCCAGAGGATACCCGGGACGATCATCAGCACGGCGCCGATCACGGCGCCGAACTTGAACGCGGGCCAAACGAAGACCTTGCGGATGTTGAAGCGGTTCATGGGAGCGACTCCATATATGTGTGTATCTTCGGATCATTTGTAGCCTCTCAGACCATCACCTCTGCCCATCAAGAGGCCGATTATGGAGGCGTACATTTTTCGCCATACGTTTTCAAGATATCCGGGTACTCCGGCAAGGTGATGAAAAACACATCCAGATCAATGACGCCATTGAGCTTCGGGTCGGTGGTGATGTGGTGATAATTCCGGATCGCCGTTCTGCGGCCCTCTTCTTGTGGAAACAGGTCTGGATACTCCTGGTTCAACAGGCCTGTGGCCAACTCGGCCAACCTTTCCCCGACGGACGGAGCGGGATTGTTCCCGAAGGCAAGCACCATGCCGGCCTGTCCCCGGATGCGGGCAAAGCAATAGCGAATCTGTGTCCGCAGCTGCGCCTGAGCCGTCGCGCGCGCCTGGGGCCGACCGACCATGACATCTGATATCAAAGCGGGATTGATGCGCAGCGTAACGGCAAAGGGCGTCTGGCTCAGCCCGACTATGTAAGCCTTCGGCGTAGAAGTCGCTGTCGGGACAGGAGTAAAAGTAGGCACAAGAGTCGGAGTCGGCATCCGCGTTCCGGCTCCTGCCTTTGCAGGCGTAACGGTGGCCATCGCCGTCGGCGAGGGTGTCGGCGTTGGCGTCAGGGTGTACGTGGCAGTCGGCGTCGGGGTGTGCGTCGCCGGTTGGAGCTGGTCCGGCGTGGCCCCGCGCATGGATACCAGGAAGAGCATCATCAACCCGAGCAGCAAGTCGGCATAGATCCAGCCGCTCAGTGACACGGTATCGCGGAGTCGGAAGGGCGGCTTCGATGAACTCATGATCTCACTCCATGATACGGCAAGGTTAGTCTTGTGCTGTGGTTACACATCTCTCAGGGTTGAGGCCGGCCGGACGTTGGCCAGGCGGTCTGCGGTCTTGGCTTGACTCCCGTGGCTCCTTGTGACTGCGTCATCTGTCCCAAGTTGCCCTGCATCAGATCGAGAATGGGCAGCAACGTCTGAGCAATCGTTGTCAAGTCCACAGCGATGCCATTGAGTTTGACTCCGGTATCTCGGAATTGCTGCAGGGTAAGGTCAAGATCATAGCCGGCTTTGGACACCACGCTGGCGAGGTTTGTTTGGGCCTCGCGCTCCCGGGTGAGGGCATTTATCAGTCCAGTCTGTGCATTGGCAAGCGGCTGTGCGACTACCGACAGCCCATTTGCCGCTTGCTCGAGCCCATTCGCGGCTGCGATCAGATCCGTGGAGGTCTTTGTGAGTTGCCCAACCAGGGTGCTGAACAAGGTTCCCACCTTCGCGATTTTTTCGGCGCTTTCTCGCTCCTGGTCGCTCCATGTCTGCAGCTTCGCATTCGTCTCCTGGAAAGCCAGCCCGAGCTCTTTCGTTTGGATTGCGAGTGCGTCCATGGGCGTGCTCAAGGCGATGACCGCTCTTTGCATCTTGACTTGCGTTTGCCCAAGAGACTGGGCAGACGCCGAGACTTCTTGAGCGGCTCGCTCGAATTGAGAAGCTGTGTGTTGCAGGGTCTGCGCCATCTGCGAACCAGACTGCTGCATTGTTTGCGCCATTTGCGATCCGGCCTGTTGCATGGTTTGCGCCATTTGAGACCCGGCTTGCTGCATGGTTTGCGCCATCTGCGACACGACCTGTTGCAGGCTCTGCCTGACCTGCTCAGGTTGTTGTTTGAGGCTCTCTGCCATCGCCTCAAGCACTTCGCGCGCCTGAACGATATCGCTCACACCAGACGGTTGGCGATATACGGACAATGCCAGGTCCGCTTCGACCAGAGCCTCACGCAACGCCGAGTCATCGGGCGCCCTGCCAGATGACAGTTGCCGACCGTACACCATGAAGGTAAGGACAAAAACGCCCACCAGCAGGGCAGCATCAATGATCGCAACCAACGAAAGCGTCAACGGAGTACGACCTTCAAAGCCGCCTTGCCACAGATAGATGAAAGACTGCGCTGCCAACTGCGGTTTTTCCGTGATCAGGCTATGATAGCTGTCTACCGCGCTCCAGATACCAGCCCACGTTACAATAAGCGGGAGCAGCACCAACACATTTCGGAAGAACTCAAACCAACGAGTTATGCCATCTCGCGGATGCTCACCCAGATCATCCGGGCTGAACACGCGGAATAGATCCACGAAGGCCCAGTAGGGAGCCGAAGGGCCGCCCGCCACGGCATCGGCCAGGTCGCGGAGGCGGCCAGCGGCCGTCGAATTGCCGTTTCTGTCCAGGCGCTCTGCCAGATCGTGAAGGCGCTGCTGTGTGGCAACGATGTCAATACTCATGTGACCTCCTTGTTCGGTGTGCAGATGTTTTGCGAAGATGACCGCTCTGTTACTTGATCTGGGATTCTGCGACCTCGATCGCCTTGAGCTGAATCAACAGCCAGATCAGCGGATCTACGCAGCGCATGGGTTGGACGAATCTGAATTTCGGGGGATTCTGGCCATAATCCGGCGCGCAGCCCGTGGCCGAGACCGCAAAGTATCCCGTCTGCCTGAACAGGGCGCCTTTGGTCAGGAACGCCCCACCTTCATGACGTTGCAGCACCTCCTTGATCTCTTCGCCGACTTGCGGCAGCTGAAGGGCTCGGTAGCCGTCCGCATAGTTCGGCCGACTCAGAAAAGCCGGCCGTGTGGCCGGGTTCCTGGCCACATACCTCAACAGATCGGACTTGGCGACGGTGATCGCCAGCGGGAGAGGCAGGGGCTGGCCTTCTCTCATCCCGTGATATTGCCGGCCGATGTGGGCGATCGCGTCGAGGATCCGAAAACCTTCTGGGCCGACCTTTCCCTGTCGCAGATGCGCCGGAAGCCACTCGGCCAGGGCAGGCAGCGTAAACGGGTCTACCAGGAAGATCAGCCCGGCCGCATTGGCCACATAGCGCGTGAGTTGTTCGTTCTTTCCCTGCGGGCCCAGCAGATCATCCCCAGGCGCATCGAGGAGGATCAGATTGACCTGCTTCACCCGAGGCGAAAGGTGTCGTCTCTGAAACACGAGCGCATAGACCAGCGGCTCCACAAAGCCCGTGTTGGTTGGAGCCGGCGCGATGACCTCCCTGCGTTGATACAGGCAGGCATGATATTTCTGGACGTAGTCCTGCTCGAGTTTCGGAACCAGGGGATGGCAGTCAATGCAACCGAAGCTGTCGAGGGCGCGTTCCTGCTCGATTTGCCTGATGAGGGAGGCAATGTAATGGCTCTTGCCGGATAAGGAGCCCCCTACGATCCCGATGAACTCGGCGTCCAGCTCATCGAGGCGATGCGGCAGCAGCCCCCCACATTGGGGACATTGGCGAGTGATCAAGGTCTGAGTACGGGGGCTGGCTCGCGATGAAAGCCCCACGCGTTGCAGTACCTGCCTCCAAACATACAGTACTTTGTTGCCCCGCTTCATGGCCTGCTGCGTTGCGGCCGGGATGGGTACCGTAATCGAAGAAACCACCGGGCAATCGGCCACTCGGGACTGCTGAAAACAGTATGGGCATACCAGTGTGTGGTTGAGGTCCATCAACATAGCATCAGATGCTCCTTTGCGAACTGGCGACACGTCGCCGGGCTTCGGCGAGACGTCTGCGCTCTTCATCGGTAACCAGCGGATACCCATCCAGCAGATCAGGCTGATACACGGCCACGATCAGATCGTCATCATTGGCTGCCAACGCTTGTCGAAATATCCGCAAAGCCGCCTGACGCTGTTGGGCAAGCTGGATGCGCTGTCTCTCCTGCGACGTAAACCCCATCCAGTGGCGATCGAGTGCCAGATCATACGCCTTGTCAATTCCCTCATCGTCATTGGCCTGAATCGCCTGCCGCACCAGGTCCGGCATCGCCACACAGCGCAGGGCTCGTTCGATCTGCTGACGTTCATCTTGGCTCAGCTTGGGATAGTTGTCCAGGATTTTGTCATAGGCGGCGGCGATCCGCCGCTCGTCGCCGGTGCGCAAAGCATCTCGAACACGCTTCAGCGCCTCGACGCGGTCACGGGCCAGTTTGAGGCGCTGGCGATGAGCCTCCTTAACCTTTGGGTAGCCGTCGAGCAAAGAACCGTTATAGCCCCTGATGATCTGTTCGTCGTCGTCGGTCGCCACAGCCTCCTCGAACTGACGGAGAGCCGCAAGCCGCTTCTCCGCCAGCGCCTTGCGAGGCCGATGACGCTGGGCCGGGCCGTAATTCTCCAGGATCGGCACCCAGGCAGCCACAATCTGTTCATCGTCGTCGGTTTGACTGGCCTTTTCCAGTCTGGCCAAAGCTTGTTTTTCCTCGTACTCCGGGTCAAGCACCTCCACCGTAACATCTGTTTTCGTCTGCACTTGCCAACTGCCGGCTGTTGACTGCAATGAGAGAGTCGCCTTGTGCACTCCCCACTTGAGGCGACCGGTGCTCGCCTCGACAGTCAGGGCTACGTTCCGTCCAGGCTCACAGCGAAAACGGTCCGGCATGGCCTTCACCCAGCCGGCGCTGGCAACTATGGCCACCTCGCAAGGACTGTCCCCCTGATTGCTCACCGTGATTTTGCCCGAGCGCTTCTCGCCTTCGCGGGCCTTCCCCAGGTCGAGCGCAGCCGGGCTCACCACCACTTTTGGTTCAGGCACCGTGACTCTGATCTCCACTGTCGCCTGCCCGCCCCGCCCGGCATCCAGCAAGATGCTCCCCTTCTGCACCTGCCCATCTTTCGGCATGATGCGCCCTGTGTCCACCGTCACGGCCAGCACTTGCCGGTCTCGTGCGACAAACTCCGCCTGCCCCACCGCCAGCCAGGCTGCCTGCGGCATTATCTTGCCCTGCAGGCAGCCTTTCCCGGCGTTCCGCACCTCGAGTTGCACCGTCCGCTGCTCGCCCCAGGGCACGCGGCCCACGTCTTGCACCGGTGACGTCACCTGAATCTGCGGCGGGGGATAGTTCGGGTCCAACTCGCGCAGGAATTCATCCAGGCCCACATCCTGGTCAGCAACCCGCTGCCGGATCTCTGCCGCCTTCGCTTCCAGGTCGGCGCGTCCCCACTTGCGCAGGCACTGCTCGAAGTCGCCCCGGTACAGGTGAAACTTGCCATCTTCCCAGGCGCCGTCGCATGCTTGCACCAGCTCGGCCACGTTGCGCGCCGCCGCACCCCCGCGCAGATAACACGGGACGACGGGCTGCTGCTGCAACGCCTCAAGCTGGCTGCGAAACTGGGCTGCGGTGGGCCGGCGCGTCACGTCTTGCTCCAAAGCCGCGCCTAAAGCAGCTCCTAATCCCGGCGGCAGCGCGGCCAGCCGGGGAAACCTGAAGGGATGACCTCGCGGATCATCGTCGGTGGCCAGATGATAGAGGGTCGCCCCCAGCGCGTACACGTCGCTGCGCGGCTCGGACTGGCCCTTATACTGTTCCGGCGGAGCATAGCCCACCGTGCCGTACACGCTGGATTTCTGCAGGCCCACCTTGCCCCCCGGCTGCACCGCCAGCCGCGCCTTGGCCGTGCCGAAGTCCACCAGCCATACCCCGCCTGTCGGGTCTACGATCAAGTTGGCCGGCTTGATGTCCTGATGCACCACCGGCTGCGCCAGGCCGGCCAGGTATTCCAGGACCTTGCACACCTGGATGCCGTAGCGAATGACCTCGTCGGCCGGGTAGGGCCGGCCCGCAATCTTTCTGCCCTGGGCGTCGTCATGGGTCAGCCGTTGTTCCAGGTTCGTCCCCTCGATGTACTCCATGACGATGTAGTTGTGCCCGGCCTCGCTGAAGTAGTCCATGATATCGGGGATGCCGTGATGCCTGAGGCTGGCCAGGGTGCGGGCTTCCTCCTCGAAGCGCCGGTGCGCGTGTTGCACGGCCTGCTGATACGCAGCCGCGTCGGGATAATCGGCCGGATCCACATAGTCCAGCATCTCCTTGACCACGCGCTGCTTGCCGAAGACGCTGTTGTCCTCCACCAGGTAGATGGCGCCCATGCCTCCCTTGGACAGGGGACGCACCACTTTGTAACGCCCCTTCAGCACATGGCCGCTGGCCAGGCGGCCCGGTGCTGTCGCAGCCAACGGTGCGCCGCAGAAACCGCAGAACTGTGCTCCGGCTCGTGTTCGACGACCACAACGCGGACAATTGGAGCTCATATCCCTTCCTCATGGCGGTGTGAGTTTGACCGTCTTACCGCTCCCGAAACGGATGGTCTTCTTGCCCTCCGCGGTCATCTGGCCCTGCTGTTCGAGCCGATCGGCCTCCAGTTGGGCGGTACGGGCCAGGTCCGTGTCGCCCTGGCTGAGCAGGATCGTGGCGGCGGCGCGCAGTTTTTGCGTGGCGCCGGCGATGTTCCCGACCTCAGCCTCTTGAAGCGCGCGCGTTTGCAGCTTGAAGGCCGTCACCTTCTCCACGATGTTCATCACCCGGGGGTTGACCTGTTGCGCCAGGTAGGGGTCAGGGGTGAAGCCCAGCATGATGTCCCCGCGCACTTTCTCCCCCACCAGGTTGAGCAACGGCACGTCGTAGGCCACCTCGGCCTGGGCGATGCGGTAGTTGCCCGCCTGCCGCGGCGGCAACATCAGCTCCACCAGCAGCGCCTGGCCCTGGCCTTTCTCCAGCTCGCCCAGCGGCACCGTGATCGCGCGATCCGAGATCGGGCTGTAGCCGAGATCGGCGATCAACGGCACCACCCGCCACACCTTGCGCGGGGTCACGCCGGCCACCAGGCGCAGGGTGAGCACGGCGTTTTGCACCACTGCGGCCTGCATGGCCTGTACCGTGCTCTGGAAGAACTGGCCGATCTCCTCCGGTTTGGCGATGTAATCCGCCTGGCCGCCGCTTCTGGCGCCCAGGTCAATCAACAGCTTCTCGTTCCAGTCCGTCCCGATGCCCAACGCGATCACGGGGATCGCGTTCCGCCCTGCTTCGTCGGCCATCTTGCGGCAATCCGACTCGCCCTCGGTCTGGCCGTCGGTCAACAGGACCATGCGATTGATGCGGTTGTCCGCCCACTGCTTCTTGACCTCGCCCAGGCCGGCGCGCATGGCCGGCGCCATGTTCGTCCCGCCGCCGGCGTCGAGCTGGTCCACTTTTCGCTTGAGGGCCTGCTTGTCGGCGCTGCTCCGCACCTGCTGGCTGCTGACCAGCGTGCTGGTGCTGCCGGAAAAACGGACGATGGAGATGATATCTTGATCGCTCAGCAGGTCAATCACGTATTTCACCGCATCTTTGAGCCGCCTGATCTTCTCGCCGGACATCGAGCCGCTGGTGTCCAGCACCAGGCTGAAGTTAAGCGGCATCTGGACGTTGGCCATCACCTCGGTGGGCATGATTTCCAGCAACACATAGATCAGTTGCGGCTGGCCGGTTACAGGGACGTTGTCCTTGCTCAATGTCGTTGTGAGTCGCACTTCGCCGGACATGGAATCCTCCTCAAAATGAATGATGAACTCAACAGTTGCTATGCTTGCAGCTCCAGCACGACGTCGCCGAGGTATATCCTGGAGCCGACTTTCAACGCGTTTCTCCCCTGCACCGGTTGCGACCGGGCCGGGTCGCCGCTGAAGCTGACACGCGTTATCCCATCGCTGCCCAGGTCGGCCACCACCCACCGGCCGGCTTCCTGGCGGATCTCGGCCTGCCGCGGGGCAACCTGCGCCGCGTTCACCACCACATGATTGCCGGGATCTCGGCCCAGGGTGACCAGGGCCTGCAACACCAGGGAGAGCTCAAGCCATGCGCCGGCGCTGCCGTCCGCCGGCTGGCGCAGGACGGACCGTACCTGGCCGAAACGGATGGTGGAGCCATCCCGCAGGGCGTTCGTGCCGGTGGGACGCTCCTGAAGGGGATCTCCCCGATAGCTCACGTACGTCTGGCCGTTGCTCAGATCGCGCACGATGTAGCGGCCGGCCTGCAGGGCGATACACGCATGATGCGCAGCCACAGAAGGGTCGGACAGGACGATGACGTTGTCGGCGGCGCGGCCCACCGAAGTTTCGCCCGGCCCCAGCGGATAGCGAACCACCAGGCGAGCCGGGGCAGGCTCGACCATGGGTGGTGGGACGGCCCCCGGTGTGGGCGCCGGTGCTGCCGGAGTTTGCGGCTCTGGCGTCACAGCCCCTGCAGGGGCCGGGGAAGGGATCGCAGATGCCCCAGGCATCCCCTGTTGCGGCAGCGCAGCCTCCAAGGCCTGGCCGACAGGCGCCGCGCCTGCTTCGGGAGCAGCTTCCGGCAGCCCTTCCGCCCCCTGCGGACCTGCCTGTTCGCTCCTCTCTTGCGCCCTCTCATTTCTTCGCTGCGAGATCAGCGGCGCAACGAGCAACAAGAGCAGCGGCAGCAAAAAGGCAAGGAACAGGCGCGGGTCCGATCGGATGTTGACCAGGTGCTGCTCAAGATACCTGCCGCGGGTTGTGGCGGCCGGCCCGCTGCCCCGCTGAACGGTCACGACGATGTTCCGCCGTGTGCCGTCATAGGTCGGCCGCGGGCTGCGGTAGGTCAGCACGTATTCCTTCTGCATGGTCGTCGCCAGGGAGCTGTAGAGCTGCTTCAGCTCGGCGGCGTTGGGCGCGTGGTAGAACCGGCCGCCGGTCTCTGAAGCCACCCGGCGCAGTTTCACCTCGTCGAAGCCCTCGTTGCCGACAGTTTGGGTGGCCCGCTGGCCGAGGCCGATGGCATACACCGGGATGCCTGCGCTGCGGGCGCGCTGGATGGCTTCGTCCAGGTCGTGCGCACTCCCTACGCCCATCAAGCGGCGAGCCAGGTCTTCCCGGCAGTCTATCCCGTCGCTCAGGAGGATCACGCTGCGCCGGCCATCCAGGGGCGCGATCAACTCCACGGCCTGATAGACGGCGTCATACCAGGCCGTGCAGCCATCCGCGCGCAGGGAACGGATCTGCGCTTTCAGGGCCGCCTTGTCAGACGTGAACGGCTGCAGCGTCATTACCTTGCTCTCGAAGGCGATGAGGGCCGCCCGATCCTGAGCACGCATCAGATCCACGAAGGTGATTGCGGCGGATTTGGCGCCTTCCAGCTTGCCCTCGACGCTCATGCTGCCGCTGCGGTCAATGGTCAACACGGCAGCGATGGCGGTGCGGCTGCCCGCGCTGAAGGCGATGATCTCGACGGGAACACCGTCCTCGGTGATCCGGAAATCCTCCTGCGCCAGGCCTTCGACGATCTGGCCGGCGCGATCCGCGATGCTGACGTAGAGCGTCACTTCGGGATACTTCGCCGTGTTGATCTGCGCGATCTCGGCCGTGATGCCATCGTCTGCGCCCACAGAGGCGCTCAACACAAACCAGATAACGGCGGCCAGCAGCCATGCGCGTCTCATCTTTGCATCCTCCCGCGTCAGCTACGCCAGTTCGACCACCGTCGAGCCGACCTGCACCTTCGCCCCGGCCTTAATTTCCACCGGCGTGCCCGGAGCGAGGCGCGTCCCGTTGACCAGCGTGGCGCCTGTTCCCAGGGCCTCGAGGAAGAACTGCCCACCTTTGCGGTAGACGCGGGCGTGTTTCGGCGCGATGCCCGGGTCGCCGGGCAGGTAGAGCTGACAGCCATCGTAGCTGCCGATATCTACAGCATCCACGATGGTCAGTTCATGGTCCCGGCGCTTGCCGCTGCGGACGACCAGCGTGCCCCGGCCGGCCACAATGATGACCGTCAGGGGGATGATGCCGCCCAGGCTGGCGCCGATCACGATCAGCCCGATCGCGCCGACGATCATCTGCACCGTGTCGCTGCGGGTGATGAACGCCTGGGTCATCCCCTCGTACAGCAGCCCGCCGAGCGCACCGGCCAGCGTGCCGCCGATCCCGCCGTACCACTGGCGCTTCCGCGAGTTCATGATCACGCCCTCGCCCACGCCCAGGAAGAGGCCCAACAGCAGCCAGCCCAGGGTGCGGCCGATGAGCCCGCCGCCGATCGCCAGGAAGACCCCCTCCCCGATCAGCAGCCCCAGCACGCCGCTGATCAGCCCGGCGCCGGCCCCCAGCCCGGCCCCGATCAGCGCACGCCGCGGGGAGCGTTTGAACACGGCGCCATCCACCACGCCGGTCAGCGCGCCGATGCATAGCCCCACGCCCGCGCCCACGAACGCGTAGGCAATCAGGATATTCCAGCTGCCGGTGCTGACGCTGCCCACGACCAGCCAGCCCAGCAGCCCGCCGATAGCGCCGAAGACGGCGTTGTAGTAGATCTGGAGTGCCTTGCTCATGATTCGGTCTCCTTCACGCGATCTTGTGGCCGCACGCGCCGCAGAACCGGGCGCCCGGCCGCAGCGGCCCGCCGCAGCTCGGGCAATAGGGGGGCGCGGGCGCAGGGGCTGGGGCCGACGTTGCGATCCTATGGCCGCAGCGGCCGCAGAACCTGGCGCCGGGCCGCAGGCTGTTGCCGCAATTCGGACACGACGTCGGCTCGGAGGCAGCAGTCACGGCAGGCGGCTGCGACGGCTCTGCGGATAGGGCCATCTGAGCGCCGGGCCGCTCGTCGGCCATCCCGCTCTCGACGGCCGCGGCGTCGGCACGGCCGGATCCTAGCGCCGGCCGTCGTGCCGGCCGTGCCTGCCACGCCCTGGCGAAGCTGGGGAGCGCCAGGGCCAACAGCAACGGCGCCAGCAGGAGCAACGCGATCAACGGGCTTGATCGGATGTTGATCAGGTGCTTCTCCAGATAGGCGCTCTCGGCCTTCTTGCCTGCCACCTCGACCTCGATCGCCCGACGAGTGCCGTCGTAGGATGGCCGCGCGCTGATGTAGGTCATGCGGTACTGCGAGGCGATCTGGCCGCCGATCTTGTCAATGATGCCGGTGAAGTCGGAGTTCCGGTGCAGATCGTAGAACTCGCCGTGGGTCTGCTCCGCCACGCCGCGGAACCGGGCGTCATTGTAGGCCACCGCGTACACCGTGTAGCCCTCATCGCGCAGCCGTGCCGTCAGGGCGGCCGGCTCGACCTGAGAAAAGCGCGTCCCGTCCCCCTTCACGTGCGGGGGCGCGTCGGTGATCAGGATCAGCACCTTCTGCGTATTCGGCCGGTAACGCATTTGGACGGCGCGCGCCAGCCCATCCAGCGAGATCTCAGGGCTGTCACCACCCCCCTCAGCGCGCTGGCGCTCGATCCAGCGTTTGAACTCCTCGGCGTCGGCGGTGAGCGTGCCGTCGCTGCCGTATACCTGCCGGATCTCATCCCCGAAGGTGATCAGCCCCAAGCGAAAATCGCGGTTTGCCCGGCGCAACTTGTCGGCAAAGGCCACACAAGTGTTCTTGACCCCGACGATCTCGTCGCCCATGCTGCCTGTCGTATCGAACACGAACACGATATCCACCGGCCTGGCCTCCCCGATGCCCGCAAAATCCTTGATCTCCACCGGCTTGCCGTCTTCGAGCAGGCGGAAGTCGTCCCGTGTCAGGCCGGCCACAGGCTGCCCGCGTTCGTCGGTCACGCTGACGTAGAGCGCCACCTCCGGGAAGTGGGTTGGGTCCACTTGCGTGATTTTGACGATCTCACCAGCGAGGGGCCCCGTCGCCAGGCACATAGCCCAGATGAAGGCCAGCCCGAAAGTGATGAGCTTGCTCATGACGTACCTCCGAGCAGTCTACTCGTTCAACAGCATCGTATAGCTCGCCTGCCCAAACCGCACGATCGAACCGTTCTTCAGGGCGTTTTGTCCCTCGATCAATCGTTCCATGCGGGGATCGCCGCCGAAGCTGACGTAGGTGCCGTTGAGGCTGCCCAGGTCTCGCACGACCCAACGCCCCTCGATCTTTGCGATCTCGGCATGGTGGCCCGAGACCGACGCATCCTCGACCACCAGGTCGTTGTCGGGCGCGCGGCCCACGGTGATGACATCCTTTTCTAGATGGTGAACCGGCGCCGAGAACTCATGGCCGCGTGCGACCAGCATCCGCACTACAGGCGGCTTGAAGTCATCCTTTTTCAGGCGAACCGTGCGGTCGTTGCTTTGAGGAGTTACAATGTGCCAGCGCGTGAGCTGCAGAAGCCGTGGAATTGCCTGCAGCTCCTCTTTGGTCAGATTCAAGCCAGGCTGACTGCGAATGATCAGAGCGGTACGAAAACGCGACAAACCGACAGCATGCACTGGATGCTCGCCGATCTCCAGCTTGCTTTCGGGGTGCAGATCGGGGAAGATGACGACATATTCAAAGGGCTCCAGCAGCTTGGGGTCGCGCTTGTTCCCTGCAATCCGTTCGAGATCGTCGTGATGTTCCCGGCACCACTCCTGCCAGCCGAAGCTGCTGCCCCGAACCTGTTTGTAAGGATTGCGGAACGGCACCAGGTTACCGTCAGGGCGAACAAATTGCCACGGCCCCTCTTTCCCGCCGATGATCTTGCTCCAGACATGTTTCAACTCGGCGACAAAGCAGGCGGTCGGCTTGAGGACAAGCAGGTCTATTTCGTGGCTGCGGCCCGCATGAAAGTTCGACAGGACGACAAAATGGTCAGGTTGGGCCTGCAGAAAGTCGTACAACTCGACGAGCACGTTCTGCTCACTGGCATGCTCTGGCTTGCTGCCGTACCAAAGTTCAACCGTCATGGGAGAACCTCCGCATGAGACTCCAATGGCGCTGTCATTTCGCGCCGAGATATGATCCAAAAGCAAAGAAGACCAAAGATCACAGGAACAGGACGCCCAGTAGTCCTGCCTCCTGGAATTAAGAGTGCATCAGTCAGCTATTTCTTGCACCGGGATGCGTAGTGTTAGGACATCCTATTCCTCCCGCTCCGTCAACCGTCGCGTCTCATAGCGCAGCCGCTTGGTGCCGGCCGGCGAGATCTGGCCCTCGCGCTGCAGGTTCTCGATCTCTTGTCGGGTCGCCTCGGCGAGGTCGGTCTCGCCCATCGCCAGCAGCCGCGTGTAGGCGGCCTGGAGCTTCACCGTGGCGCCCGCCACGTTGCCGGCCCGCGCCTCCTGCAGGGCGCGGGTCTGCAGGTTGTGCGCGCTGACCTTCTCGACCACGTTCATCACCTGCGGGTCGGGCGTCGAACCGGTTGCAGGACCCTCTGCATATTGCACGACGATATCCGAGCGCACCTTCTGGCCCATCAGCCCCTGGGCGGGGTTGTCGTAGGCCAGGACGACCTGGGCCAGCCGATATTTCCCGGCCGGCCTGGGCGGCGCGATCAGTTCCAACAGGAGCGCTGGCGGCGCATCTCGCTCCAGGTCGCCCAACGGGATGCTGGCGCTGCCTCCGGCGATCGCGGCCGTGCCCAGGTCGGCGATGACAGGCCTGACGCGATGCGCCCTGCGCAATTCGACCCCGCCGGTCAACGCCAGCTTGAGCTCCAGGTTGCGCAGGACGACCGCCTGGACGCCGCTCAGTTCGCGGGCGAACACCGCCGGGATGTCCTGCGGATCGTAGATGAAGTAGGCATTGCCCTTGCTCATGTCGGCAATCGAGATCAGCAGCTCTTCGTTAAATTCCGCGCCCAGGCCCACGGTGCTGATGGGCAGATGGGTCGCTGCCGCCGCCTGCGCCTGGCGCAGGCACTCCTCGCCGTCGGCGGCAAAGCCATCGGTGAGCAGCACCATCCGGCTGACCATCTCCGACGAGATGCGCCGGGCCGCCTCCGCGTAGCCCAACGCCATCCCGCGCGCCATATAGGTCTCATCGCCCAGGTCCAGGCGCTCCAACTGATCCACGGCGGCCAGCAGGCGACGGCGGTTCGCCGCGGCCTCGTTGCCGATCAGCACGCGGCCATCGCGCGCAAAGACAACCAGCGAGAAGCGGTCGGCCGGACCGAGCTGCTCCACCACGTTGCGCAGCGCGGTCTTGACGAAATCCAGGTTGCGCGGCGCACTGTCGGCCAGCCCCTCGGGCACGTTGCTGAATTCCCAGACCGGCACGCCGTCCACCACCACCTCTCGCACCGCGCCTCGCCGGGCCAGCTCCTCGAATTGCTCCTGGGTCAGGATCGGGATGCACATGGACCGGCTGCGATCCACCACCAGGCTGAGGTTGACCGGCAGGCGTACGCTGCCCAGATCGCCGGCCGGCTGGATGTCCAGTAACACGTAGACCAACTGCGGTTGCTGAGCAGTTGGAATGGTTGTCCTGCCTAGACGGATATTGAGAGTAAGTGCTTCGCTCATGTCACCTCTTCTTCGAGTCATACAGGTCAGGCGCTACGGCCTTCACCGCTGCTTTTTCAAGCCGGCTCCACCTTCATCACCCACAGTTCATACACCCCCTGCGTCGGCGAGCGCAGGAAGGCAATGTGCCGGCCGTCCGGCGACCACTGGGGGGCATAGCCTTCGGTGAGGCGTTGGAGGCCGGTGTCGTTGAAGTTCACCGTCCAGATTTTCTGTGCCCTTGTGAAGAGCACCTTGGTCGAGTCAGGGGACCATGTAACTCCCCAGAGATTGTGGGCAGATCCTCGCCCAGTGCTTGTGGTTTGGAGATTCTTGAAAGTATAGTCGCTCGTGGAGATCACTGTGATAAAGCCTTCAGCGTCGTCGAATCCCGTATCTGTTGCTTCTGCTGCTATCCACTGTCGGTTGGGCGAGAGGGAAAAACCCAAGACATGGGGATATTGTTTCGTATTGGGCACGCTTGGACTAATTAGATTAGATAAGTCAAAAATAGTTACGCTCGGTTCGCTCATTTTTGGATCGGATTTGAGAAATGCGGTAAGCTAACGGCATGACTGAAACACTGA
>FWPU01007300.1_pt1 | contig 20582 bp, 17 predicted proteins | sample 2228361 | NCBI WGS metagenome assembly FWPU01 (sample SAMEA103939777, study PRJEB20133) | metagenome
CAAAATGTGCTTGCCATGCTCCCCGGGATGAGCGGAATCCTGGGAGCCTTGGAGAGCGATGACGTGGATGCGGCCGCCTCGATCCGACGCATTCGCGGCATCATCGACTCCATGACTCCCGAGGAGCGCCGTAATCCTGATATCATCGATATCAGCCGTCGCCGACGTATTGCCGCCGGAGCAGGCGTCCCCCCCCATGAGGTCAGCGAACTGACGCGAATCTACGACCCGGTTGCGGATATGATGCGAAAGATGGCGTCCCTCAATGCCCGGGGGCGCATCCAAATGATCCAACAGCTCACCCGTCAAATGATGAGCAGCCCGGAGTCCCTGCTATCCCGCCAAAAGAAGGGTACGGGTAAGAGACTGGGAGCGGCAGAGAAGGCGGCCTTGCGAAAGCAAAGAGAGCGGGAGTTGCGACGCCTCAAGCGCGAGAAAAGGAAGAAATAGCGCCCCCCGTTCGGTACGGCTCCCGGCCGGCGGTTTTTCCCTTCCGGTCCCGCCTCCGGTCATTGCAAGTTTTAATTCGTCAGAATGGAAGTTCGCTTCGGGCGAATCGGCGCGGACATTCTCACTGCGGGTAACCGCGGCGGGGAGGCGTATCGGCCCGGCGAATCGGCGACGACCTCCGTCATCGGATGGATTGCTCGGCCCCACGGCGATGTCCCGCCGGGAGCGGATCGCCGGAACGAGGGCCTGGGCGTGACCGTAGCGACGCATTCCAGTAGTACCAAAAGGAGATATTTTCGTGGCAGTTCGCATCCGCATGAAGAAAATGGGCAGAAAGCACCGCCCGTTCTTCCGAATCTGTGCTACCGATGCTCGATCGCCGCGGGACGGGCGGGTCATCGAAGAGTTGGGAACCTACGATCCGATGATCGCGGAGACGGATGCTCGCGTCACGTTGAATATCGAACGGCTTCAGTATTGGCTCGGAGTCGGCGCCCAGCCCAGCGAAAAGGTGGCCGTCTTGATCAAAAAGTACGGCCCCAATGGGACGCACCTGCAACAGCAAAAAGAGGCCGTCGAGCGATTGCAGCAGAGGCACGCCATGCGCCGCGCGGCGGCGCAGCAGGCGGCCGCTCTGGCCGGGCAGCGCAAGGCCCTCCGCGAACAACTCGCGGAAGACGCCCAGTCCGACACCGCGGATGAGGGTTCCACCGACTGAGCGGACCGAAGATGCGGATCGACGTCTTGACGCTTTTCCCGGAAATGTTCCGCGGTTTTCTCGAGGAAAGCGTCCTGGCCAAGGCGATCGACCGCGGATTGATTCGGGTCGTTCTCCACAATATCCGCGATTGGAGTCACGACAAGAAACATCACAAGATCGACGATCGGCCGTTCGGCGGAGGGCCGGGCATGGTGCTGATGGCGCCGCCGGTGGTCGAGTGCGTCGAGGCGGTCCAGGCTCAAGCCGAAGCCGGACATTTGGTCCTGCTGACGCCGCAGGGAAGACCGTTGGTACAGGAAGTCGTGGAGGAATTGGCCCGTTACCCACGCTTGCTCCTGTTGTGCGGGAGATATGAGGGATTCGACGAACGGGTACGGCAGATTTTGCGGCCCGATGAAATATCCATCGGTGATTACGTACTGAGCGGCGGCGAAGTGCCCGCCATGGTCGTCATCGAGGCCGTCTCGCGCCTAATCCCCGGGGTGTTGGGCGACGAAGAGAGTTGCGAACGAGATTCCTTCTCCGGGCCCGATCGGTTGTTGGATCACGCCCAGTACACCCGGCCGCGGTGTTACCGAGGGCTGGAGGTGCCGGCGGTATTGTTGAGCGGAAACCACACGGCCATCGCGAGGTGGCGCTTGCAGGATAGCAGACAACGCACGGCGATGCGGCGCAAGATTCCGGCCCGGGACGCCTCAGCCGCGAAGGCGAGCGACGCACGCGAACATGGGGACGTGGAAGCGAACAAGCCAAGCCGGGCGGGAGAGGCGGAATAGAAGATATCGTCGAAGAATCGGGACGCTTGCCGGATTCACTAGCCGCCGTCCGGCGGCGTTAAGGCACGAATCCGGCGTTTTGATGAGAGAAGGTAGCCATGAATAAGCGGGAATTGATCGAAGCGGTCGAGCAGCCGTGCCTGAAAAGCGAAGTGCCCTACTTCGAAGTGGGCGACACGGTCGACGTCCACTGCCGGATCGTCGAGGGAAATAGCGAGCGTATTCAGGTCTTCAACGGCGTCGTGATCGCGCGCAGCGGATCGGGTACCCGAGAGATGTTCACGGTCCGCCGCATCGTTCAAGGTGAAGGCGTGGAACGCAAGTTCCCCTTGCACTCGCCGTTCATCGCCAAAATCGAGGTCAAACGCGCGGCCATCGTCCGCCGGGCCAAGTTGTACTACCTCCGCGACCGCATCGGGAAAGCCGTGCGTCTGCGGGAGCGTCGGCCCGATCAGATGAAAAAGCGGCAAAACCGTGAGGCCGCTTGGTATCGCAAGCAGGCCGCCAAAGCCCAGAAGCAAGCGGGGACATGACCGGCGCTCTCCGCCGCGTTCCCAAGCGGGCGTGCCGAAGCGGTGTTCAACCGGGCTTTGCTCCCTCGATCGGGGACGGAAAAAGCCCGATGACCGATCCTGAAGGAGGAATCCTCTTCCGAGGGATTTGAGAATGCCCCTTCCTTTCGCGTTTGCCGGGTTGCGGTCCTTCCGTTTCCGGCAAACGCCTTTTTTTTCACGCTTGGGAAATCTCCTCGGTCGGGTGCGATCGTGGCTGGGTGATCGGATGTTCAAGCCAGGGGGCAAGAGCGATCCGGCACCGAAAAAAACGCGATCCGCTCACCTGGAGGTGGGGCGGCGGGGCGAAATCGCCGCCGCCGCACATTTGGCAGCGTTGGGCTACCGCGTCCTCTTTCGGAATATCCGCATCGCGGGCGGCGAGCTGGACATCATCGCTCTGCACGAGAAAACCGTCGTCTTCGTGGAAGTCAAGAGTCGCCTCGGAGAATCGGCCGCGGCTTGGGAGCGTGTGGACGAAAAGAAGCGGCGGTTCCTGCTCCGGGCCGCTCGGGCCTTCGTTCGGCAAAAGAACTTGCAGGGCTTTTCTCAACGCTTCGACGTCGTTACGGTGTGCTGGCCGACGCACGATATCGCGGATGCCCCGGTGGTGCGGGTCTATCGCAACGCATTCTCCGAAGTGCGGGAAACTTGATTGGCCGCGCCGATCCCTTCCCCGGCGGAACGGCAGTGACGACGGGCGGAAAGAAACTCCCAAACGACGTACCGCAAAAACAACCCGGTCAGGATCAGGCCGGCGCCGAACAACGTCCACCAGGCAGGCCGCTCGCCCCAGACCAGAAAGGCCCAGACGGGGCTGAGGATGGGTTCGGTGAGCGCGATCGCTACGGCCTCCTGACTGGAGACGACGCGCAGGCCTCGGGACAAGAGGATGTACGGCGCTGCCATTTGCAGGCCGCCGAAGGCCGCCAGCCACAGCAGTTGTTTGGGGTCGGGGACGATGCCCAATCGTAGCACGACCGGCACCAACAAGATCGCGGCCGCCCCCAGATTGACCGCCGTGAGCCAGACGGCGTTCTCGCCGCGGAGCTGCCGCAACGTCACCACCACCCCGGCATAGAAGACGCCGGATAGGATGCCGGACAAGACGCCGATCCGCGAGCCGGCCGTACCGCCGCCCAGCTCGAAACCCAGAATCAGCAAAACCCCCAGGCCGGCGCAGACGAGCGGCAGGGCGTCCTTGCGATCCATGGGTTCGCGAAAGATCAACAGCGTTGCCAGGAGGACCCAGAACGGGGCCAAGTTCTGCAACCAGATGGCGTTGGCGGCCGTGCTGCGTACCATCGCGGTCAGAAAGGTCACGTTCATGCCGGCGAAGCACAGCACCATGGGCACCAAAAGGGGCCGAAACCGCACTCCGCGCACGCCGGGCAATAGGATCAACGCGGCGAAGAACGCCCGCCAGAACGCGAAGATCAACCCCCGCCATTCCTGCGGCCAGTCGGCGAAGAAATCCGCCTTGGCGAAGATGCCGCTGGAACTCCACAGGACGGCGGCCGCCAGGACGCTCAGCCGCCCCATCGTCTTGGTCATGGCGTCGCCTCCGTAGCGGAAGCGGGAGATTCACGGGACAGGGTCGACCAGCGACGGGATCGATAGACTGCCGTCTTTCCGTGCTCCGTCTGAAGGATCAAAGCGGCCGTATCCTTCAGCGTGTCGATGAGGGGCAAGCCGGCCTCCGGACCGAGTACGCTGATCGCGGTGGCCCAGGCGTCGGCGGCGGCTCCCGTCGGGGCGATGACCATGACCTCGCGGGGGGTGGTGATACCCAGGCCGGTCTTCGGGTCGAGAATGTGCGAGTACCGCACGCCCTCGATGACGACGAATCGATAACGATCGCCCGACGTCGCCGTGCCGCAATTGCGCAAGGATGCGAACAAGCGGGGCGGCTCGTCCGGTTCCAATGGGGCGACGGCGATGACCCAGCCCTCGCGGCCGGGCGGCGGATCGCCCAAACCGATGTCGCCCCCAAGTCCACCAGCGCGCGAGGGACGCCGTTTTCCCGCAACACCCGAAGGGCTGCGTCCACGGCATAACCCTTCGCGATCGCTCCGAAATCCAGTCGCATCCCCGGCGCGGTCAATTCCACGGTACGCGTCGCCGCGTCCAGGCGAACCTTGTCGAATCCCACGGCTTGCCGGGCCTCCTCGAATCGCCGGGGGGGAGGCAGCTCTGCGAGGGTCCGCGTACGGCGCCACAGCCGGATCAGCGGCCCCAACGTCACATCGAACGCGCCGTCGCTTTGCCGCGAGATCTCCAAGCTGAGGGACAGCAACTCCCACAAGTCGGGCCCGACGGGTACCGCTTGACCGCGGCCCGCCGTTTCGCACAGACGCCGTGCCTCGCTGTCTTCTTCATAATCGCTGAAAACGGCGTTCAGCTCGCGGATGCGGGAAGCCGCTTGCCGGCACGCCGCAGTCGCGTGTTCAGGCGAGGAGTGATAGCAAACGATTCGCAGCGGGGCGGCCATCTCCGCCCCTTCCCAAACCACGCGCTGCAACGGCTGTGCCGCCCCCTCGGCCCCGTTCCCTTCCGCTTCGAACGCTTCCCCTCGGCATTGGAAGACCGGCTCGGGGAACGACTCCGCGAGCAAGCAGCACTCCATGAACGAGAGCGACAGGACCATTGCGGCAAACGCCGGAATCGCTCGTGCAGCCATGAGCATGCTCAGGCGGTCGCGAGCCGAATCACCGGTCCGCCACAACGAGGGAGCGGCCCTGGCTGCCGTCGAACTTGGGAGATGGGTCGGCAAGAGGCTCAGCATGGTAATGGGAATGGCGCGGAATCGCTCGGGAAAGCCCTCCCGCAACTCCTGGAGATGGCTTTCAAAGCGGCAAATCATCACATTCCTTCATCATGCTCGAAAGTTAGGGGGCCAAGCAAGCGGGTAGCCGGATGGCTTTCCGGCCGGACACGCTGACGACTGCTGTTGGGCAGCGGCAATATCGGGGATGCCGGGAGCTTGAACTTGAGGAATGATGGAGATGTACGCTACAAGCCCTGTCTTGCAATCCGCGGACCTTGCTGCGAATTACGCCCCATTTGCCTGGGACAAAACGTGACCTACATTTGATCAGGCATCGATAAGCCGCGTCCGGAATCGGATACGACGCCCAACCTTGCCCCGCAACTACGCAACCGCAGCACGGAGAGTTGCGGAAACGGCAGACAGATCTCACAGGCAGCCTTCACCCCTGTTCGGAGACTGATCGCATGCGTAATAATCAGCCGGTGACCGGTGTGGAATATGATTATCCCGCCGATATGGTTCTGATTTCGCGGACGGACCCAAAGGGCATCATAACGTACGTTAATAACCACTTTGCCACGGTTTCCGGTTTTTCCCCTGAGGAATTGATCGGCAAACCCCACAACATCATACGGCATCCCGACATGCCGCCGGAGGCCTTCCGCGACCTGTGGGCAACCATCAAGCGGGGGCGGCCGTGGTGCGGCCTCGTGAAGAATCGCCGCAAAAACGGCGATCATTACTGGGTGCTAGCCACAGTGACGCCTCAGAAAGAGGGTGGATACACGAGCGTTCGTATCAAGCCGCAGCGGAAGGAGATCGAAGCAGCGGAAAAGCTCTACCGCCTCATGCGTCACGACAAATCATGGAGCATTCGCAACGGCGTTCCTCAACGACCGAGGCTATTTGCTGCTTCCAAAACTCGGCAATACTTCCGTTCTTTACCGATCTCAGCACGTTTGACGGGCATCGTGGCCCTAATCCTCGGTTTACTCGTCTTCGTCGTTTTCCAAGGTATGCAATCGAACCGAGCTACTGAGGCCGCATATCAGAAGTACATCACCCAGGATAACCGCTGGCGATCGAATTTCTACCGCATGTACGCGCAGGGACTTCAGATGGAGCAGGCCCTTCGCAACATCATTCTCGATCCTCACAACCCTACGGCCTACAAGAATTGTGAAGTAGCTTTGGAACAATTCCAAAGGGCCGTTTTGGAGGTCCAAGAGCAGGATGTATCCGTCTTCCAAACCGGCCTTCCCATGCAGATCATGAGGCTCCACGACGAGCAAAAGAACCTACAAGGCCAAATCCTACAATTGGTCAAGGCCGGGCGGTCTGAAGAGGCGAAGACCCTTCTCAACGAGCAAGAGACTCCCAAATGGCGTCAAATTCGTCAGATTTTGCTCGACGAGATCCAGCGACTTGACGCCGCGGAAAGTCAATTGCTGACCGAACTGCGTATGCAGGCATCGGCGGGGCGCACTCGCGCCATGGCAACAAGCCTCACAATTGTTGCGTTGGGCGTCCTGATGACGTGGATCGTAGTTCGAAAAATCAAAAGATCGATTCGGCACACTCTGGACGTCGTAAAGGGGATGGCGGAGGGGCGACTCGGTCAAGCAGTGCATGTCGTCGATGAGGACGAAATGGGCGATTTGCTTGCTAACATCGTGATTTTCCGCAATCTCCTGCTCGAGGCAATCAGCTTGACAAAACAAGGGTCCGCAACGTTGCTCAGCTCGGGCGAACAGATCAGCGCGGTCAGCAGCGATACTCTCTCCGCCGCAGAAGGGCAGCTATCCGCAGTCGGCAAGGTGCTTTCCTCAATTCAGGAGGTCTCGGCTTCGGCGGACGAGATGAGCCGGCATGCGATCAAGGCGCGGGAAGCCGCCGACCAAGCTATTGCGGTAACGCGCAGCGCCGCGGAGACGGTGACACAAACTGAAGAGCATGTTTCCGAGCTTCTCCGAACGGCGGATGATATCAGCCGCGTACTGGTGGTTATCAAGGAAGTCGCGGACCAAACCAACTTGCTGGCCCTGAATGCCGCGATCGAGGCTGCCCGGGCCGGCGAACAAGGAATGGGGTTTGCAGTCGTCGCCGACGAGGTCCGCAAGCTGGCCGAGCGTGCCGCCAGCTCCACGCAAGAAATCGCCGCGATGGTGAAACGCGTCCAAAGCGTCAGTCATGCCGTGGCCGAGGAAGTGGCGGAAAGCAATCGCCGAATGTGCGGAGGCACTGACGACACCTCACACGGCGAGAACATGAGCGCTTCGGTTGAACAATCGGTGGTGCAAGCCGGTGAGACGATGCGAATGATCAGCGCAGCGTTGTTGAAGAGCACCGCCACGATTCACGAAGTTACCTCGAAAATCGAGAATGTGGCCCTTAAAGCCCAACAAAATGCAGAAGCAGCACGACGGTCTTCGGAGGAAGCGGTGCGCTTGCGGTGTGTGGCAAAGGACCTTGAGGGAGTAGTCAACCGCTTCCACGTGTGACCCCACCACGCGCGAAAGATGCGGCCGTATCGGCCTCTACCTCGACTCACCAAGGCATCGGGATATCTGAGTCGCCCGGCAGCGATCTGGGACCAACGCCGACGACGCGCGATGGAAGGACGCGCCGCGCCTCAATCCGCAAGCAAGATCGCATCGTAACGTGGAACTCCGGCAGTACACCGATGGAGTCCACCCTGGCCAAGACGGTACAATACGGCAAGGAGTCAAGGCTCAAAATCGGATCCCAAGATGCGGCAAGAAGCCCCCCGAGAGCGGAGCAGGAGCTAGGGAACATGCATTCGCAAGGTGAGTCGTCGGCAAAGCCGGCTGTTGAGGTAACGTTCGATTGCGTCCCTCTCCGCACGGTTACGCGGAACGACCCGCCGCTCGACGCGTCCCCCGGTTTCCTGGCGTTGTGGAACCGCGTCCAAGCGGCCATCGCGAAGCACGGACGGCACAACACGTATTACCTCTTCAACGGGCAGTGCATCTACCACCTGACGAATCGGCCCGAGGTCGGGATGCTCGCTTTCGCCTACGAAGGATGCGTGATGACCGATCCCGAGGATCGCAAAACGGCGGCCTGCGACCTGGAGGTACGTCTTTCGGGCGACACCTGCGATTGGGCCACGGAACCGATCATCCGCTGGTTCGCCGAGACCGTGCGACGATCGGTGATGGTGGAATTCGACCGTTACATCGAGGCGGGCGATTTGCAACGCACGATCGAGCGGCTTCAGAAGCTGGAAGCCGAAACGCATGCCAAGGGAGGCTACGTCGGTTTCGGCTTGTGACCTTGCACAAGGAATCGGGGAGTCGCCCGCCTCTCCCGGCTCACCGCGCCATGAGACGGCTCAAAACGGCAGGATCGGGACGACCGGTTCGTTGCGCATGGCCTGGCGGAGCTTGTGCGCCCAAGCGTCGATCAGCGTGGCCGAATTCGCGTTTCGATCCACGGCCGCGTAGACGGCAAGGCATAGCTCGGCGCAAGCGACGGCGGCCTCCGCACCGCCTTGCCAGGCCGCCGGGAGTGCATGCATCGGTTGCTCGCTCGCCGCGGAGCCGCCAAGCCGCGGGGCGTCGCCCGCCGCATCGGATCGGCCCTGGATTTGCGAGCGGGCCAAACACGTAAAGAACGCCGCCGAAAGCGAAGCCAGTTGCTGCAACCGCCGGCGCCGAGGGAATGCCTCTTTTCCCGCGGCATCCACGAATTGGCGGAGTTCCTTGCTCCAAAAAAACAGATCCAAGCTCCGCCGCGCCAAGGCCGCTTGCCAACGCTGCATGAACTCCCAAAGCAGCGGATCGGCCAGTTCCCGGGCTTGGGTCAAGCTGCCTCCGCTCCAGCGCGCCAGACGCTCCGCTTCCTCGGCGTCCGAAGCCCAGCCGAGGGCCGAAAGCAATTGCGCCGCCGTTTCCGTGGGCAGGGGAGAGAAGCGAACTTGCCGGCACCGCGAGCGGATGGTGGGAAGCTGCTTGGCGGGCGAAGTCCCGATCAAAATCAGCACGGCATCGGCCGGCGGCTCTTCCAGGGTCTTCAAGAGGGCGTTCGCGCCCTCGGCGTTCAGATAATCGGCGTCGTCGATGATGCCCACGCGCCGCCGATTGGAGTACGGCTTGAGGCTCACATGGCGGCAAAAGCCGCTGCCCAATCGATGGTCCCGTTCGCCGATCAACAACTCGACCGGGATGAATGCTCGGTCTTCGGGCCGCGAAATCAGCATCACATCGGGATGGGTACCCGCCGCGACCTGAACGCAGGCCGAGCACGTACCGCAAGGATCCATCAGGCTTTCGTCCCTGGTTTGGCATAGCAAAGCCTGGGCCAATTTCAGGGCGAACGTGCGCTTTCCGATACCGGGGGGACCGACAAAGAGATAGCTGCCGGACACGCGACCTTTCGCCGCCGCGCGACGGAAGAAATCGACGATCGCATCGTGTCCTTCGATTCCCTGCCAGGCCATCGAGTCCGGCCCCCTGTCAAGACGTTCGCGGCGATGCCAAGAGCGGCCGCACGAGCCGCATAATCGACTCATGGACTGCCTCAGGCGTGCGATCCGCTCGTACCACGGTCATGCGGTCGGCGAAGCGGGAGGCCTCCTGCAAAAAGCCGTCGCGGACCTTCTCCAGGTACGCGATCCCACGGCTCTCCAAACGATCGAAGCCGCGCGCGATGCGGCGAACGGCTTCGTCGGCCGGCATATCGAGGACGATGGAGAGGTCGGGCAGCAGCCCGCCCACGGCCAGCAGCCCCACTTGGCGGAGCTTTTCGACGTCCAATCCGCCCGCATAACCTTGGTAGACGAGGTTGGATGTCAGAAATCGATCGCTGACGACGACGCCCCCCCGGGCTAAGGCCGGCCGAATGACCTCCTCCGTCAGCTCCGCCCGAGACGCCATGTAGAGCAGCATCTCCGCCGCCGCGCAGAGGGGTATTTCACGGCGATGCAGCAGGATATTGCGGATTTCCTCGCCCAGGGCCGTGCCCCCGGGGTCCCGACAAAGGACGACGTCGCGGCCCTCCTCGCGGAGGCGACTGGCCAGCCGTTCCGCCTGTGTCGTCTTTCCCGTGCCGTCTCCGCCTTCCAAACAGATGAATATGCCTGGCAGGTGTTGGGTCGCCATCGTGGTGAATATGTTTGCGCCGATGCGGATGGGCGGTCAAAACGTCGATTCCAACCGCGGTACGATCGCCCGGGAGGTGCGGTGCCGAAGTCCGGACGGCTTCTCCCGGAGACTCCCAATTGTAGCCGCGACGGGGCCTTTCCGGACCCAGGGGCAACGCCGTAGAGTCCGAGGTGAAAGCTGATCGAAGAAGGGTGAAGACGCAAACCCGACGAGATGGGAAAGCGTCCCGCCGGGCAAGTGCCTTGGAAGTGAGGGGGGCACTGCGAGCCGGTGCCCGCTCGATGCTAGCGCCGCTGCGTCGCGCCGGAAGCCCAGCGGGGCCGCCAGCCGTCGCTTCCGTCGTCCGGCCTCTGCAACGAGGCGGGCGTGACTGGTTGACGCGGGGCCTCCTCCCCGGCGACGGCAACGACCGAGCGATCGCCGGGCGGCTCCGGCGCCTTGGACATGTCGGCTTTGCCGACCATTTTGCCGAGCGGGGCCAAGTCGGGGAATTGCGGTCCGACCGTTGCCTCCTGCGCCGTCATCCCGGATTGGGAGGTCTCCATCGCGGCCGTTCCTTCCGTCGTCATGGTTGGCGGTTTCGGCGGCAAAACTCGCGCCGACGGATCGGCGCGCCCCGACCGGCCGCCGGAGGATTCGTTGGGCAGCAAGATCGGATCCGGGGCCGGGATGACCTCGATGCGAGACGGCGTCGAATCCTTCGGCGAGTCGTCGGGAGAGACCGAGTAATCGGGCAATGCCTCCAGCCCCTCCTTCAAGTCCGCCTTGCCCGCGTGGAGGTCGTATTCTCCCCGGCTGAAGACCGGCGGATTGGTCCGGCCGTAATCGAGGTAGATGCCGGCGTCCCTGGCTCGGGCGCGCCGCAGCGCATCGAAGTACGCCTTGTGCGGCCAGGGGCCTTCCGTCAAGTAGACGCCGTTGTATTCCGGCAGCGACCCCTTGCGGAAGTGCAGGTGACTGATGGCGAACATGTACTTGGTGATGGCCTGGTAATACTGAATCTGTGCCTCCGCGCGGCGCTGCTGGGCGTTGAGCAGCAGGTCCAAGGTGGCCGAGCCTGCGTCGTACATGGCCGTCACCGCCCGAACCTCGTTTTCCGCCGCGACGGTCCGGTTGTAGTTCGTTTCGGCCAAGGTATAGTATTCGTCCAGCTCACGCAGCACCCAGGCGATCTGGTGCGAGATCTCGAGTTCCTGTTCTTGGAGAATGGCGCGTTCTCGGGCGAGGTTGAGCTGCGCGTTCCGGACCCCCGCCATCTCCTTGCGGAAACCGATGGGAATCCGCAGGTCCAATCCGATCTGCCAATCCTGGAAATCGCCGGAGGTCAGCGAGCCGTAGGCGTTGGACTTGCTGTCGTCCGGATCGATCAAGTCGTCGCCGAGACCGTTCCAGCGATAGAAGCCGAAGGCATCGAGCCGCGGCAACAGGTAATTCTTGGCGGCGATCAATTCCAGCTCGGCCTTTTTAACCCGCCACTTTTCGCGGCGCAGCAGCGGATTGCGAACCAAGGCCTCGGCGTGGACATCGTAGAAGTCGAATTGCACCTTGGCCTGCGTCGGTTCATCGGCGGGACGAATCAATCGGCCGTCGCTGGCAGCCAAGCCCATCAAATAGCGCAAGTTGTTCTCGGCCTTGTAAAGAGCGCTGAGGGCCTGCTCCACGGAGGCCCGAAAGGCGAGGTACTGCTGCCGGGCTTGGGCCTCTTCCTGAGCACTGCCGCCGCGTCCGCCGACTTCGTACTTGGCACGGACTTGGCGCCAGGTCTGCAAGGCGGCGTCCCGCCCCGCGATGACGGTATCCAACTGGCGATAGCTGAGGTAGAGGGTCCAGTAGGATTTCTCGACCTCAAGCATCAGTTCGGAGACGGATTGCTCGAACTCGGCCAAGCGCTGGTCTTTTTCCAGCCGGGCGATCAGGACGCCGTTATTGAACCCCGGGATGCCGCCCGGCCCGGCGATTCGGTTGAAGGTGACGCCCGCCCCTTGCAGCAACGGTTGCCGGAACCCGGCTTCCAGATTGGCGGACCAGTCGCTGGGCCACGCCCGGCTGGCCGTGGCGTTGTTCCACTCGTAATTCACGTTGTGCGTCAAGGACCATGTGCCGCCCGTGGCGTACGTCTTCGAGAGTTGTGCCTGGAACGATCCCAAATCCTGCTGGAAGGCATTGGGACGGAAAGCCGTCACGAAGCCCGCCACGTTTTGCGGCGTGTCTCGCTTCTCCCAAAAGACCCGGGTGCTCAATTGGGCGTCGAAAGCCGAGAGCGCCGCCTCGACACCGCTCCGCGGGTTGGACTCTTGCCGAGCGGGATCGTAGACGGAAGCCACGGCGTCCGGTGCCAGCGTCAAACTGGTTTACGGCATGCGAGCCGCCCCGATGTCCGGCTGATTGAGGCTGCGGATGATCTTGCTGTTTTGCAGGGCGATGCCGACCGCTTCCTCCAATTTCAAGTCCCAGTATTCGCGAACTTGGCTGTTGGAGAGCGTCAGGGGCGGTGCGGCGCCGCGAACTTCATCAAGGGTATCCGCCTCGACATCGGGGTACTCGATTTGGGTGGCCTTTTCCACGTAATGCGAAAGATCCCCGTCCTCGTGGAGGTAGAACGGCTGTTGAGGCTGACACCCGGACAGCAGGGTCGCGGAGATCAGACCGATCAACGGTAAGCAGGTCCATCGTTTCATGTCGGCCATCCTTGAGGAAATTGGCATCCCCATTCGAGGGGATTTGCCGTCTCCCGTGCAGCGGATAATCGGACTCCCCGCCACAAAGCGGAAAAGTCCGTGGAATAGCTATCGTCTTCGAAATCGTTAAACTTTCACAAACCTTGGCGGCCGAAGCAAAAAACCGTAAAAGTTAGGCTGCTCCACTCATAACACGCATCCTTCTCATCACCCCGATATTTTCGATTTGCAAAAGAGGAAAAATGATTCTGGTGTCGAGGCTCCGACAACCATGGCCTGCAATAACAGTCTGAGCCGCAACGCCTCATGCCCCCTCCACTCCGCCGCCCGATGCAGCAGTTCCTTGAATCGCCGGCAGGGGACATTTCTATTCGTGGCTAACACAGCCCAGCCTCCGATGATTGCTTGACAGCGACGGCGGGGATATGCTGACGGGATTGACTGCTCCCCCGCTTCGGAAGGAACCACGAGGCCGGATCGTTCGTCCTCGGCCGAGGTTCGCCTCGCGGTTTCCGCGGCAGCGGCGGTTGCGGTCGATGCCTCAGTGGATGAGGGGTCGTTTTTGAGGAGTCGCATCCGTGGCCTTTTGGATGGGAGGTAACAAATTGATGAACCGAAGATTGGGTTTGTTTGCGGCATGCGCCGCCCAATTGGTGGTCGGGTTGGCCGCCTCGTGGGCGTCGGCGGAGAACGGGGCCGTGGTCCCCGTCCCGCGAAACGACGAATGGTGGATGAAACGCCATCAATCGATGAACGATCGGGTCAAGCAGGGCAACGTCGATATGATCTGGATCGGCGATTCCATCACCCACGGCTGGGAAGGGGGCGGCAAAGAAGTCTGGGATACTTACTACGGTTCCCGCAATGCCGTGAACCTCGGTATCGGCGGCGATCGCACCGAGCACGTCTTGTGGCGGCTGGACAACGGCAACATCGACGGCATCTCTCCCAAATTGGCGATCATCATGATCGGTACGAACAACGCCCACGGTTATGCGCCCGAGCAGACGGCCGAGGGCGTCAAGGCCGTCGTCGAACGACTCCGTTCGCGATTGCCGCAAACCAAGATTTTGCTCTTGGCCATCTTTCCCCGCGGAGAAAACCCCGAGGATGCCTTGCGTCAAAAGAATGCCGCCGTCAACGAAATCATCAAGGGTCTGGACGACGGCGACATGGTGCGATACGTGGACATCAACGAAGCCTTCCTCATGCCCGACGGCACTCTGCCCAAGGAAATCATGCCGGATCTGTTGCATCCCAACGCGCGCGGCTATGCGATCTGGGCGGCCGCCTTGGAGCCGTCGATCGCAGCCGTCATGGGCCCGCTCCCCAGCACCGCCGCCGAACCGGATGCGGAAGGCTCTTCGACGGCAAGACGCTGACCGGGTGGCGCAAAGCCGGCGGTGAATCCTGCTACTGGGTGGAAGACGGCTGCATCGTGGGGAAAGTCGGCAAAGGCCCCAACACCTTCCTTTGCACCGAAAAGACCTACCGCGATTTCGTGTTCAAGGTCGAGGCCAAGTTCGACGTGCCGGGTAACTCGGGCATCCAGTTCCGCAGTCATCAGCGGGAAAACGGCCGCGTCTACGGCTATCAGTGCGAAATCGATCCGTCGGCGGTATCTACGACGAGGCCCGACGCGGCTGGCTCTTCAAGCTGGAAGGCTTGGAAGATGCCCGCAAGGCCTTCAAGGCGGATGATTGGAACGAGTTCACGATCGAGGCCAAGGGCAAACACCTGCGAACCTGGGTGAACGGCGTTCCTTGTGCCGATTTCGTGGATGAAGGTGAAGAAGCCGATCTAGAAGGCTTCATCGCCCTGCAAGTGCACCAAGGCAAGCAAGGGCAGATTCGCTGGCGGAATATCCGCATCAAGGAGTTGCCGGCCGAATGATCGCCGCATTCTCCTGCCGGCGCTGAGATCCGGAAAGCGGACCGCGAGGCGGACGTTTCGCACGCGTCTCACCGAACCAAGGCGGCGTTCGGGCCGTGTACCCGACGCCGCTTTTTCGTTTGACCCGTCAATCGAAGGTCCGCACGGGCACCGCTTGGCCGCCTTTTTCTGCCGAGACGTAAGCGCTGTAAATCGTCGAAACGGCTTCGGCCGCCAATCGGCTGTCGCTCTCCAAAGGCTCACCGTAGGCAATGGTACGGTAAAAGGCCTCCATCTCCTGGGGATAGCCGGTCATCCAGTCTTCGTCCGGCGAGGTGCAGGTCCAGCCCTGCTTGGTACCGATCTTCTCCACGGTGTAAATGTCGCGGAAATATTCCTCTTTGGCGTTGTATGTCATCATGGCCGTGTTGGGATTGATGTTGCAGATCGAGCGGTGATTATTGGCGCAGACCTCCAACCAGTTATGAACGCCGCCCAGAACGATGTCCGAGGCGAACACCGTGGCGATCATGCCGTCGTCGAACTCGATGTGGATCATGGAAAAGTCGTCGATATCGTGGTAATCGCAGCGGATGTGCCCCAAGTCTTGGAAGCTGGGGAGCCGCGTAATGGCGTGGGTGCGAGCGGAGACGGCGACGGGCCGAATCGGCCTGCCGAGACGCGACCGCCCTTCGACCCGCTTCAGGTACAATGCCGCCGTCAAGGGATGGCACCCTTTTCCGATCAGAACGCCCCCGCCGCAGAACTTCCAAAAGGCGTATTCCTCGGAGTGCGAGCCGCTGTGCGCCTCTTCGCCGTGAATCCACAGGATTTGGCCCTGGGTTTTCTCCAGAATCTCGCGCTCCTTTTGGATGGACGGCGCGTAAACCCAATTCTCCGCGTACAATAGGCGGCCGTGACTGGCAGACTCCGCCTCGAGAATGCGTTCCACCTGAGCCAGCGCCGCATCCAGGGCCACCTGCTTGGGAAACCGATCCCCGTGGAAATCCGGGCGACCGTCGCCGAAGTAGCCGGTCAAAGGCTTCTCACAAATCACGAACTTGTCCCGGCGCAGGGCCTCGATGGAAAAGGGAGCATGGGTGACGGGCGGCGTACAAACGTGGACGACTTCCACCGCGTCCATCAGGTCTTCCATGCCGGCAAACGCACGGATGTCGCGATCGCGCGCGAACTTTTCGGCCGCCTGCGCGTTCCGAGAATAGACGCCCACCACCTCCACATCCACGCCCGAGACTTTGCTCAGCGAGTGGTAATGGAATGAAGCCGAGAAGCCGCAACCGATCAAACCGCACCGCACCGTTTTCTTTCGCTTCATGGCGGGCCGCCTCAGGAACAGGATTTCTTCGTCAGATTGCGTATCGTTCTCCTACCGACATTTAATCGGCGACGAAACACCATTGTCCAAGCAGGAAGCATGCCGGACAAGTCCGCCGCGGCGTTCGGGCCGAACCGCCTTTCAGCCCGTCCTCGTCCTTTACCGGAGGAAGGAGGCGCCGAGACGCCTTGTATGCCGCCGCTACCAAGACACGCGGCCGGTTTCGAGCCAGAGCAAGGCAATCATGGTCTTCGCGTCCCGAACGGCCCCCGAGGTTAATGCTGCCAAGGCCTCGTCTTTTGCGAGGATGGCGACCTCGAGCTTCTCATCGGCCTCGGGGCTAGCCCGACCGGGAACCAGATCGCGGGCCAGATAGAGCGTCATCCGCTCGTCGCTGATACCCGGCGACGGAAGGAATTCCGTCAGCCTCACCATACGACCGGCCGTGTAGCCGGTCTCCTCCTCCAACTCCCGGTGCGCGGTCCGGTCAGGAGACTCGCCCGGGACCATCGTACCGGCCGGGATTTCCAGCAGCCACTCGTCCACGGTGAAGCGGTAATTACGAATCATCACAATCCGGCCATCCGGCAAAATCGGCAGAATCCCCACCGCGCCGTGGTGTCGAATCACGAAGCGGGAGAGACCTTGAGGCTCATCCGGGTACGTCTTGCGGAGGACTTCGAACTTGGTCGTGCGGAGCAAGGATTCTTCGTGCAAAGGTCGGGACATACAAGACGCCTCAATAAGACCGGCGGAGATTCGGGAATTTCCACGGGGATTCCGGTGGAACACCCCGGCGTTGCCCCGCCCGCCGACGTGGAATGGATCGCGAGCTGACCGCCTCCGGCAGTGCCGGTTCAGACTTACACCAGATTAGTCGCAGATCGCATCGAGTGGTATTGGGGTAGGGATGGGCGAGGGAATCGAAGCCGCGGCGATTCTCGCGCTTTTCCCCGGAAAAGCGACCTCCACCGGGCATTTCGTAGTCTCCCGCACGATTTGCTCATTCCCGAAGGGTGACCTAGAGTTTCAAGAGGGATACCAATCCGGCCTAGCCGCGACATCGTGCATGCGCAGAGCAAGGATGAGCCGATTCTGCATGGCACGAACGGCCGAGGATCTCTGTTTTTCGCAATGCGACGCCACGGCCGGGGCGGCCGTCGATTGGAACGTCGCGCAGTAACAGGTGTTGTTTCGATTTTGGGGAGTGTCCGGGCATGAATCCCACCTTTGAGCCGGTAGCAGACCTTTGCGATGAGGTGCCCCAAACGCCGGATCTTGCTGCGGAGTCGGAGGCGGCACAAGCAGCCCCCTGTGACACGGAACCGGACGCCGTTCGCTTGGGGGACGCCGCATCGGCGGTGGCCCTGTTCGAGCGGGTCTTCGATGTGTCGTTCGCGCTGTTGGAAGCCGAGGCCGGGACATGCCTGCGCCGGCCGGCGGATTTGCCCGACATGGACTGGGATTTGTTCGCCGCGATGGCGCGTCCCATGGTCGGTCGCCGGACTCCGCTTTTGATGGTGGAGGAGGACCCCGTCTGCGTCTTGGCCGTACCCATGCAAGGTCGGTCCCGCTCGTGCGTGGCGGCGGCCCCGCTGGTGACGCGGCGGCCCCAATCGCAGGCGGATTGGCACGCGGCGGCAAGGGCGACGGGATGCTCCGCCGCGACGCTTGCGGAATGGGCCTCGCGACAACGGACTTGGGACCCGGAAGTCGCCCTCCGCGTCGCCCAATTGGCCTTGGAGCACGATCTCCAAGTGCGGCGTTTGGCCGACATCGAACGAGAAACCGATGAACTCTCATTCCACCTCTCTTCGGTCTATGAAGAGATCAGCCTACTGCACCGTCTGACCCAAAACCTGCGGCTGTCCAAGAGCGACACGGAATTGGCTCGATCAGCCTTGGACTGGCTGGCCGAGGTCATCCAAGCGGAAGGGCTGGGTCTACTCTTTCTGCCCGTGGCGGAAACAACCGAGGAACACGGGACCGTCACTCGAACCAAGCCGGAATTGCTTTCCGTCGGACGCTTCCCCTTTTCCGCCGAGGAAGTGTATCGCTGGGGAGAAGAGATGCGATTGGCGGAATTGGGCGGCCCGATCGTCCGCAATCTCTCGCCCAACGAAGCCCAAGCCTCCGAGTATCCCAACATCCGCAATTGGATGGGTGTGGCGGTAACGGAGGGCGAGAACTTGTTCGGTTACTTCCTGGCCGTCAATCACGCGCGGGGCGGACAATTCGGCACCGTGCAGGCCAACATGCTGCACTCGGTGGCTTCGATTCTCGGCGTCCACAGCGGCAATATCGAGCTATACCGGCAACAGGCCGAATTGTTGGCGGGCGTGATTCGTGCGCTCAGCTCGGCCATCGACGCCAAGGACCCGTACACGTGCGGCCACAGCGACCGCGTCGCCCGGATCGCCGTGCGGCTCGCCCAAGACCTCGGCTATTCCGCCGAAGCCCTCACCCGCGTGTACCTGAGCGGATTGCTGCACGATATCGGCAAGATCGGCGTGAACGATGCCATCCTGCAGAAACCGGGAAAGCTGACGGAACAGGAGTTCGACCAGATCAAGATGCATCCCACGACCGGTTTCCGAATTCTCTCCGGGTTGCGGAACCTCGATGACGTGAAGCTGGTGGTTCGGCACCACCACGAGTCGTGGGACGGTCGCGGATATCCGGACGGCCTGACGGGAGAGCGGATCCCACCCGTGGCCCGAATCGTCGCCGTCGCCGATGCCTACGATGCTATGGCCAGTACGCGCCCGTACCGCAATCGCATGCCGTTGGAAAAAATCGAGGAAATCCTCCGCCACGGCGCCGGCAAACAATGGGATCCCGCCGTCGTGGACGCCTTTTTCCACGCCAAGGACGACATCGTGCAAATCACGGAGTCGGACGAAATCAACAGTCCATGGTTCCCGGCGATTGCCTTGCGAAAGCCCTCCTGAAGCCCCTGTCGCGCGGACCGTGAAGCGTCGAGCCGTAAGCCGGGCCTTCTCTCTTGCGGGTTCGCCTGCCGACGGAGGTCGGCCTCGATCCCGACTCGAACCCCCGTTTCGCGCGGCACGCAGCCGGATTCAGCGAAGCTTGACTCGGGGATCCAGCAGCACGTAGGCGGCGTCCACCAGGACGTTGGCACCGTAGAGCAGCAGGGTGAATAGCAGAACAAGCCCCATCGCCAACGTGTAGTCGCGCTGAACGGCGGCCTCGACGAAGTGAACTCCCAAGCCGGGAATCGCGAAGATCTTTTCGACCACCGGCGAGCCGGTGACGATTCCCGCCACGGCCGGTCCCAGGAAAGATACGACCGGGGTCAACGCGGTGCGCAGGGCGTGGCGAAAAATCACGACTGAGGGGGAGAGTCCCTTGGCCCTAGCCGTGCGAATGTAGTCCGCCCGCAGCACATCCAACATGCCGGTCCGCGTCAACCTGGCGATGTATGCGGCATACGGCGCGCCCAGGCATAACGCGGGCAAGACGATGTGGGCCGGCGTCCCCCACCCCGCCGCCGGGAAAACCGGGACCAAAAACACGCACAAGATGATCGTGAATCCCGCAATCACAAAGTTCGGCAAGGCGATGCCGAGCGTTGCCGCGGTCATCAGAATACGATCGGCCGGTCCGTTGCGACGGACGGCGGAAACGATGCCGGCGGGGATGCCCAGCAGCAGGGCGAAGAGCATGGCCGCCCCGCCCAAGGCGGCCGAGATGGGCAGTCCCTGCGCGATGATTTCGTTGACCGTGAAATCCGCCATGCGGTAGCTGTAACCCAAGTCGCAGCGAACGACGTTGCCCAGCTCGCGAACGTACTGCTTCCAAAAGGGATCGTCGAGATGGTAACGGGCGGCGAGATTCCGCTCGATCTGGGGATCGAGCCGCCGCTCGCGATCCAGCGGCCCGCCCGGCACGGCACGCATCAGGCAAAAACTCACGGTAAACACGGCCCATAGCGTGATCACCAGCCAGATGCTCCGCGAGACGATGAATCGAATCATGCTTCGCCGGACTCTCCCGATTTCATGGCGGCGGACGGGACGCGCGGCCGGACTCCGGTTTTCCGAACGAGTCGGCGCTGCGTCAATTCCCCAGCGCGGTTTCGCCCGCGATTGGGGCGTCGCCGCCGATCCCAATGTTCTTCAACGGGTGAATATCCAAGATGTTGGAGTAAAAACCGCGGACGCGGGGATGCACCATGTTCCGCGTGACCGGCCAATATAGCGGAATGAGCGGCATCTCTTGCAGCAGGATCTCCTCCGCGCGGCGAAAGAGCTGCATCCGGACATCGGGCCGCGACTCGAC
>FWPU01007301.1_pt1 | contig 20582 bp, 15 predicted proteins | sample 2228361 | NCBI WGS metagenome assembly FWPU01 (sample SAMEA103939777, study PRJEB20133) | metagenome
ACCAATGTGCACCCAGATTAACAGCATCATTGTGAGAAAGAGAAGACGTCTGAAATAATACCGTCTATGACTCAAGTCCTTCGGTTCAATTAACATGAGACCAGCAGACATGGCAGTGCCAAAGGCCAGAAGACTGCCACTATAGACGAGATAGTTGAGTATGAAAGCTAGCAATGGCATTCCTGCCACTACAGGAAGTACCTGCAGACGCATGGGTTGTCCATAGGTAGGTGGATCTGTAAAGGACTCGAGTGGAAAACCACCACTTGCAAGTCGCATGTAGACAAACATGTTCTCTCCTTGTACTAGTAGAAATGGAAACACAATGACTCCAGCATAGAGTGCTCCCACGATACATGCCTTCACAAAACCTTCGATATCAAGATTGGCCCGGATGGATATCGATAGCCGTCTCAATAAAGATTCATTCGTTGTTTCTGTCGGCGTGTGTTCAGTAGACGATGTGTTCCCCACCGGGTCAGTTGGTTGTGGTTTGGGTCTCAATATTAAGTAGATAACGAGAGGCAAGCCGAGAAACCATGCTGTCTGCTTAAAGAGACCTGCGGTCACCATGAGTACAACGGATGTGTACTGCCGGCCTCGCATCAGAGCATAAAAGCTCATGAGCGCGAAGAATATGAAGGCGGAGGGATTTAACCAACAGAACGTGATATGATACAGAATGTTTGGATTCAGGAGATATGTCAGAGCTGCAGCCTCGCCCACATGTCTGTTGTCGGATAGTTCTCTTGCCAGCCCATACACAGGAAATACAGTCAGATATCCAAGTGTAGTAAGGAGTATTCCTATGCCATAGTCGTTCACAGGAATCATTATACCTGCTCCATAGAGTAGCGCGGTCAGTGGAGGAAAGATGTATAGCCCATTACGATTCGTTATACCATTTCTAGTCAATACACCAAACTCATCACAATATGGCATCACACCATTCAGAATGTTATGACCCCAATGTACGTAAAAGAACGAATAGTCGCTATAACCCTCAAACTGAAAATTGACAGTGAACCCGAATATATTAGTCTGACCATTGCCCAACCAGACCGCGCGAGAATTCCAGAAGGATGTGTTCAGATAGTCGACAACTGCTGCATTAAACACGTCTATCCAGATCTTCAGACCGATACAGAGTATTATGATTAGAATACCATATTCGATAAGAAAATGCATAACATTGCGAACCAGTCTCACATCAATCTCCTCAGTCTGTTAGATTATCTTTTGACTTGTCCTGACTATTATTATAGACAGTGTGGGTCAGACAGATGATTGTCAATCATCGCAGATTACATTGCCAGTAAAGAGTCTATTCCCTTATGAATATCCTCCTTATTGGGTGATATCAATAGTCAGTACATGATGTGGGGGTAGTCAATCACCTGTGGCAACACGAAGGATTGCTGTGCTTGAGGGGCCTGTCCTGAATATGTCAATGGTCGACACATTCTCCCACGCATGGGCCTCCTCTGTATGCGTTATGAGGAAGATCTGTTTGAAACTCCTATCATTCATCAGACTTTTGAGCACAGCAGCACGTCGTTCTCTGTCAAGGCCACCCAACGGTTCATCTAATAATACACATCTCATACGTGGAGAGATCACAGGACTGTCCTTTGTTGGACGGATACTACTCATGGTTCTACTTATTCCCAGACGAAGACCAAGACTTGCTGCAGTCTTATCGCCAAAACTGATCTGACTCGTCTGTTTTATCGCATCATCACGTTCGTCCCTGAGCTTCAGAGCCAGACCAGGACCTCCACGACCTTTCGCCGGGGTTGGTTGAAGATCAATCTCACTATACTGTCCAAGTGTGAACTCTTTCACGTAGCGATTTGTAGCGGCACGAATTATGCCTATCAACCGCTTCTGAAAGACCCAGTCTGCCACAAAGCCACTTACAACTTTTGTGCGGACGTATACAGCATGCCGCAGAAGAACATTCATAGAGTCAATCTCAGCACCAATCTCACGCATTTTTTCCATCTCTATGCGCTTCTTTGCCATACTGTCCTGTTCGGATGCGATATCACTACGGATTCTATTGATCTCACGTTCTAGGGATTGAATCTCTCGATCTATTCCATTGACACGATTCGTTAACTCAATTATATCCCTAGCACCATATATCTTCAGGAGACCACCAAGGTCCTCCACACCTAGTTCACGGATCTTCATGCTCAGTCGAGAGACATGTTGTTCATATTCTCGCTTGACCTTCTCATATACTTGAAGGTGTTCAGCAACTCGCTCAACAGAATTAAAAGCATCTCTGGCGTCGCGGAGTTGTCTGTCGATTATAGACCGTTCCTGTTGCACATTTTTTCGCTCGGCGTTCAACTCATTAAGACGTTGTTGATTAATGGCAAGCGTCTGTCGGTACTCGTTCAGAATATGCTCGCATTCAGAAGAGGTCAGTGGTTTTGAGCATGTAGGGCATACTAGATCTTGTCCCTCAGCAGCGTCCCTCGCAGTCTCGAGAACACTTATCTTGGGCTTAAGATCCTTGTCAGAGGACCTGATTCCGCCAATTTCCTGGTCTATCTCGGATAGGCGCGAGTCAATATCACTCAGACTCTGCTGCAAGCGGTCTTGTTGTTTCTGGAGTTGACTCAGACGTGCCTGTATGACTGGTGGGCTTGAGTCCAGTATACCAGCACGCTGAAGATATCTATCTAACTCCTGCTCTTGCTGTTTTAATTTTCCTTCAGCTATCTTTACGGCCTGTTGTGCATCGTGAATCTCATTTAATACCTTTAAGGAGGGGAGAGAGTCGCGTTCGGCCATCTTCTGCTCAAGTTCGCGCTGTCGCTCAGTTAGTAGGTCTTGATACCGATTGATTCGCTCAACGGTCTCTTCAATCTGACTAGCAATGTGTTCGGGTGGGACATATGTCTGTTGAAGTCTACGTAACTTATTCTGTATGTCAGACTCCAGACTGGAGATCTGATTAGATATCTGTTCAATGAGTTCGATATTGTACACCTTCATCAACAGATTTCGTAGATCAGTTGGTGTGGCGCTTGTGATCTGTGCAACCTCACCCTGTCGTACAAGTAACGTGTCACGAGCCTGTGGCCATTCCATGTTGAGAATCTCACTCAGGGTACGTTCAACACTCTTGGACTTGTCCTTTAGGGGGCGCCACCCATCAGGAGTTTCTCTAAAGAGGACCACCGCCATTCCATCTGCAGAATTATAAGAACGAGATATCTTGTAGACCTTTCCATCGACCTCGAAGACAAGTATCACCCTGCAGGATGTGGCTGAGAAACTGATCAGGTCCTGATTATCAACTTCCACAGCATTATGTCCCCATAGGGCCCACAGAATTGCCTCGAAGAGAGAGGACTTGCCTGTAGAGTTAGGGCCACGCACAATTATGAGCCCCTCTGGAAACACACCCTGTTCAGGAAGCACAAGACGCTTGAAGGGTTTGAAGTTCTGTATATCAATACTAAGTATCTTCACGTGACTAACCCTCCGTCTTATCATCTTCAGAGAGGTGTTCAACAGACAATTTCTCATCTCCACCTTGAATTGCAACGCGCAACGCCTTAACGACAATACGAGTCATTATCTTGGGGTCATATGCAGGGTCCAACTGCAGTGACTGTAGATATTCTTGAAAGTCTTTATCGGGGTCCTCAATTAGATAATCAGATATGATCTCTGGAAATGCCTTGTCATCATGTTCTAGTTCCTTTGTCTTGATGGCCCATACGAATTGAGCAATATTATAGTCAGACTTGTCCTCAAACAGTTCTGTTCTCAATGACTCAAGGGCTCCATTCATGTCAATATTATTGATCAGCCGTGAGTCACCAGTCAGCACAAGACGCACTCTGGCGGCAGTATTGAGGTTCCAGCCAGTCCTTAGTCCTTTCAACTTGAACCACTCTCTGAGCCGAGCAATCACAGATTCCGCAGACTCAGTCGGTGCAACTTGGACCTCTTCGTTGATCACTGGTCGTGCAAAGTCAAGATATTGGGGTGTGACCTCTGGTATCTCACCCGGTCTTAGCTGTACAACTAGAAACCCCTTCTTCTGTCTTGCCTCATCAAATCGCCATCGCTCTGGAGAGCCCGCATACCAGGCTCTGTTGGTGAGACTGTGCTGCTGGTGGTCGTGTCCCAAAGCCACATAGTCATACCCAACCTCGAGGATCTGTGGGTATAATGAGCCATCCAAATCCATGCCATGTGCCACTGCAATAGATACACGGTCCCCATGACTCACGGGTCTCTGTCTAGTCAGGATCCAATCTGTGAAGGTTGGGAGAAGACCAGATGACTCCAGTACTGCACGCTCTATGAATGGGAAACAGAAGACATCCATATCATCATATGTGAACTTCAGTGGTCGATCCTCATTGATAGCACGTCGTAAGTCGGCGTAGGTAGCAACATTCACACCATCCACGGAGAGCTTGAGATAGTCGAGATGGGACACATCCATGTGTCTATACAGTCCATGATTGCCCTCAATTATTAGAACGGGAATACCTGTCCTCTGAATAAAGTCCTTTATCACAACTAGAGCAGTCTCAAGCGCCACTGCGGGGGGAGCCTGAGGATTGTGTTCCCATGGAGAGTCGTATAGATCACCTGAGTGCACTACAAGATCAACAGGAGGACTGAGCCGGGCAATTCGATCAAACACTTCGCTGAAACGTTCGTAAAAGTCGTTCTCAACTAAACGAGAACGCATCTCAACAGCCCATACACCTGGCCTTAGTCCCTCTCGCTCGCGCTTTCCGAGATGAGTATCTGATATATGAGCAATCCGTTTTTTCATAACATGCCCCTCATAATGTATGTCTGCCGGCTGCACGTGACCTGTTTTTAGTGGCATATTTGTATTTATCTTCTTCGAATATGTCATCAAACTTGGGTATCTTCACAGGTATAGGCATCTCTCGATATGACGCTGTGAGAATTGCCTCACCACGTGCCATTACTCTGAACTCATCCTCAAATCCGCTGATGTTTACACTGGCATTATCTATACATGCGTCTATCTCACGTTCGTTCCCAAGTCGGAGATTCAACTCAGTGTTCATCTGACTCAAAATGACGTTGTCCAGCACGCTCACTTGTTGGCTGATGACAAGTAAGCCTATGTTGAACTTGCGACCCTGTCGTGCAATGTCCTTGAACACAGACTGACCCGCCATGAGTCTTGGGTTGAGAATAGAAGGAGCCTCCTCCACTGTGATCAGCACAACAGGCATGTCGGTTGGATCCTTTACCGGAGCAGAGTCATCAACTCCGCCTGCAGTGTACAATGACCTTATAGTGTCCTTGTTAGACTTAAAGAAGCCTTTAGGCAGTCGCATATCACTCTGGCGATCGAGATCACTTAGAGTACCACTACTCTTAGCTGACCGACGCAGGTCGGAGATAGTCCTTGTGATAACTGTTGTCAAAAGAAACTGTTCCATATCATTCAAGAGGCTTGTGTTGACAACTAATACACGACCGGTCTCTAAAGCCTTGAATATCTCAGTGAGTAGTGAGACTCCTTCTCTGATGAACACGGATGACCTCTGAAGTACATCAAGCCGTCGCTGAACTGCACGAAGAGTACCAGGAGTTGTCTTCCCTGTGCCCTCTTCAGTCATATCAATTATTTTACTGATCCAGTCATCACCATATTGCGCATGTACCTCGTCTATGAATGCCTCCATCTGGGGCGAAAACTCCATGATTGAATACAGGTCGCGAGGCTGAATCTCGGACCATAGTATACGTAGATCTCTTGCATATCTCCGGATCTCCCGAGGAGTTGCACTTGTGTGTGCTGTGAGGTAATAGAAGTCGCCCATCACAGCAGACCGTGTATTCTGATCCATGGACTCTAAAATGTCCTGTATGCCATACTCATCGATACCCTGAGCGAACTCGTCATGAGGGTCTATACAGAACGCAGAAATACGAATTTTTTCGGCGAAGGAATTGTTCCACGCTGCAAGATTGTGGTCTATGAATCCCTTGATGAGCACCATCATCAGGTTGCTCTTTCCGGATCCCGTTGAACCAAATATGCCGACATGCATAGGAAGATACTTGGTGGGGAGGTGGACCGGTACGTCAAGTGTGGTCGCTCCAACGTGTAGATTGCCCACATATATATCTCCACCCAGCTGACTCTTCAGCATATTGCCCACCAGTTCATCAGAGACATTCGCAACAGGTCGATATACGTCTGCGAGATGTTCAGGCAAGCGTCTAGGAGACCGGAAGACCCATTCCGCATTCTCGTCCAGTTCGGCATATCCTAACATCTTCCCAACAACAGCAAGAAGCATGTTACGCTCAATACCAGCAAGATAAGCATCTCCCTCCACCATTAATGTGCTTGCCACGTGTGCCATGTCATCGACTTGTCGGAGATAGTTCTCGAGACCTAGGGCTCTAAAGAAGAACACACGTTCGTGTCCATCACGTTTGGAGGTGATCATGAATATCTCCCCCACACTGACATCACGATTGGAACCCATTATGGCAAGATTGTCCTGGTCACCAAAGGCGACCTTTCCATAGAGTTCACCAAGTTGTTCTCGATCGAATGACATTTTTATTTCTCCTCTTTATCTCATGTGAGATGATAGTCCTCACGAAGTGGCTCATTACGAATCTGATCCATACCGAGTTCATGAAACACGTCTCGGCATACCTCGCGTGCGACCCTTAGGTCTTCATAGGTCAACTTACATTCCGCATGAGCAAGTGCCAAGGCCACAGGATAACCATACCAACGAGCATCCCGCGACATGAGTTCCAGGTCACGAAACAGTGCCTTTTCATTCTGTCGGGTCGCCACCGGGTCATCTTTAACATACACGTTTTGTAACCACCAGACTCTATCAAAGTCAATTCTAGAGGGACGATTATCACGTGAAAAACTAAACAAGTAGGGCACTGCAAGAATGGGTGGGATGTATGACGTGTCGGCATATATCCGAAGCGATCCACCCACGTCCTCTGGACCGGGTAGATGACAGAACCACTTGGCGGAAGGACCAAACTTCTTCTCTGCAAGTCTTGCAATTCGATGAGCAAAGGGAATTGTATGATTCTTACTGACCGCGCAGAGAATGATATTCTCTCTTCGTGCCAACGTGCATAACTCACGTAACATAAAACCACTTGGCATGGCTGGATAATGGCGTCTTGGATGCAAAAATACAGACATTGCTCCATCCAGTAAGAGATACTTGGGATGAATATTACTAGTCATCAGTTCTCTTGCAGCAGCATATTCAGCAACAGTTCTCAGTTGGTCATGAATCGTAATATTGGTCAATATGTGTGACTTTGATATGAGCGACCTCATTGATTGAAGACTCTGTATGTAGCGTCCATATTCGGATCTGGCAAGGTCTTGCATTGATTGAATGCGTCCTTTAGTATAGTCTGTAAAGAAGGGGAGAACGATCTCTTCCACCTCTTTTAATGGATATAATGCGCTGAGCGTCTCAGCCAGTTTTTGGTGGGCATCATCACGTACTCTTGAGTACCAGTGGGTCACGAAATGTGGTTGTGAATGGCCCAATGCAGATTCTAACATGGACCTATCAAGTGGTGCTAGTGGGGACTCACTCCGTGTATTTGTATCAAGGACTACTGCCGCAGTTGTCACTAGATGCACACGAATATCATCAAGTACCGATAGACTATCAGTTCCAGAACCATCAACAGCTGCTATGAGAAAGTCCTCATTCAAGACTACATCTGAAGAATATGGTTCAACCAGATCGAGAAGACTCCGCTCTATTCGTTCCTCATCCTCTGTGAAGTTGGCCTGATCTCTCACGTCCTGTTGAACTTGGATGTCACGAAATGTCTGTTTCAGTTCTTCTCTGAAGCGACTAGTCAGGATCTTATCCAGCATCAGAATCTGCCCTCATTGAGGGTATAGCCTCATATCGTCATGCTCGCCGCCTCATAAAAACGTACCACTTTTGCTGTGTCTATAGAACATCAGCGAATGACTAGGTAATATACATACTCGAATAAAGATGTAACAATACTGTTCTGTTGAGTAAACAGTGAAGCTGCTCTGAGTAGATCGATGATTCTGTCTGCTAGATACTGGACTGCAAGGCTTGCTGTTCAAAAAATTCATTAGAACAGTATATGGGCAGTTTGCTTATTAGGGATGTATGTCAATGTATGGCGAAGGCTGTTGAGGACCCAGCCGAATGACGGGAAGTGGTTGAATGCTCAGGGTCAAATATCTCGGACATACTTCGTTCTTATTGGAATCAAAGGAGACCTCCGTTCTTCTAAATCCCGGTATATGGAACGGGACGCCACAGGTCCCTGAAAATCTCAATCTCGATGTCAGAATAATTGTGGCAACAAGCCATATGGATGATGCACTGGGAAACGCAGTGACGATAGCTGCCAACTCTAAGGCATGGATACTAGGTAATGCTACCACTGTTGAGAAGGCCAAGAGTCAGGGTGGCAAGGCCTGGTTGTTACATGAACTAAGCCCTGAGAAACCATATCAGATACCTGGCCTTCTTTTGACACCAGTTGCCCTCCAGCGTCGAATCTCTACAGGAGAGAGAGTAGAGAGCCTTGGTCTGTACATTGAGATGGGAGGTATGCGTGTTGCATACTTGGGAGACACCTGTGTTCGAGGACCATTTGGTCAAATGACAGTTGACGTACTGATTGCGCCTATTGGTGGCGGAGACTCATTTGAAGTGAAGGATGCTGTTGCTCTATGCATTGATGCCAAACCTCGACTGGGCATACCAATGCGCTGGACAACAGATGAACAACCATTGAAGTTTGCGAGATATGTGGGACAGTTTGCCCAGGGCTGTGTACCACTGGTGATGCAACTTGACCAGTCCGTAGAAGTTCAGTGGGCTGCGGGCCACGAGTTTAGATATCAACTACTTGCCTGATTTCGAGTCTGGGATAATCCAGTCCAAACAAATCCCTTTGTATCAATATGGGAAGTGGGTGAGGCATAGGTGAGTGAACACAAGTCAATCATAATAGACCTTGAAGAGTCTGAGAGAACTCAGCTCGGTGAACTGAGCAATCTGGAGACCATCGAGGCATCAGGAGTACTCAGTGTCAATAACGTGTCGGATAAGAGCCGAATATGGAATGCCAGAGTCCACGTGGGTGGTTGTAGAGACCGTACTGACATTGCAGAGGATGTCATAACTGCTGGTGAGGTCGATGTGGGTGCCAAGTGGAAGATGGACTATAAGATCAAAATAGACGGACCACTCCTCACATTCACAGAAACATACGATACATGTGGTACAGTGTCTACCGAATCGCCACACTGGGCGTACGTACACGGTAAAGACAATCCTGTGAAGATAACACTGAGAGTAAAGAACGACAGTGGAGGACCAATAGATGCTATAATTATTAACAAGTCAATGCCACCACAACTGTCGGACATTAAGATTGAGAGTACAAAGTCAGGAAAAGCCACGTTTGATGAGGGGACTCGGCAGCTGGTCTGGAAAGACTTTATGATATATCCCAATGAGGACTCGGTTCTTGTTCTCACTGCGATTGGACGGGTCGATGAAGTCACCATCCAGAACGCGGGAGAGATAACTGTGACCTATCGAGCAGAGGACCAACAGAGATCGGTACTATATCCAGACCTCACTGCTCAGACGGACTTTCTATCAGGCATCGAAAGAGCAGAGACTCAACCAAATCAATGGGAGGTCACACTAGAGTGTTCCAATCAGAGTGACCTCATGGTGAGAATTGACAATGCAGTGATGTATCTGATTCCGGAGGATAGTGAAGAGAAGAGAAAGATGGTGGATGTCACACCGCATGTGGAACTCGAACCAGATCAGTCCTGGACTACAAAGTTTAGTGTGGAGAGCAAGTCACCACCAAACTGCATACAGGAGGTGATCCACACACCCATGCGTATTGTTACCAAACGGGTATATGGTACTATCCGAAAGACACCTCAGAGTGTTCCTGTTGCCCGCATATCATATACAAAGAGTTTTGATCCTCCTGAGGTGAACAGTATGGATAAGACACCAGTGGAGGTGACAATTGAGGTCAAGAATGTAGGCACAGCACGACTCAATGAGGTACGAATTGAGGACCAATTACCAGATGACATAATGCCACCAAAGAGAGAAAACATCAGCATATGGGTTGCAGGGAAGGAATACAAGGGTCCCGTTGATATCACCATAGAGCCGGATAATCAGGAACCTACAGTTCCACACAGACTCACATTTGTGATAAAGGACCTCAAAGACACAGTTGGTGAACTACAACCGGGAGAGACAATTAAGATCAACTATGCAATAATGGCATGGAGAAACCGACCTGAGAAACAGTATCCAAGTCCAATCAGTTGCAGTGCCAATACATTCCCTGCAGGCCTGACTGCAGATACTGCGAGTGCACCAGATGGTCACAAGCTTGGTGTGATATATAGAAAGCGTGCAATATCCGCAAAGAAGAGTATCAACAAGGGAACTCAGACCGGAGAGTATGTGGTCATATTGCTAGTTGAGAACAAGGGAGAGGTCACAGTGGAGAACGTCAAGGTTGTTGACTGGGTGCCAGCCGCCTTCAAATACGAGAGAGTTGAACCGGTTGAGGAATCGCCCACTACCACTGCGGACAAGGATGGCACACTTCTTACATGGGTCTGGGCACGAATGAATCCTGGTGATAAGAAACAGATACATGTCACAGTCAGTGGTACGGGTGAATATGAACGACGTGAACCAGAGGTCACCTCAGATTAGATGGCAGCGCCGTCTTTTGTAAAATTCACCCACTTACCATCCTGGTGGGGCGGTATTAATACCGCCTCACCATGAGCCTTGTTTTCTCTATTCATTAATTCAATTCTACTGAACAGTATATAGAATACTTGATGCAACTGACATACTCCCACCCATGAATGGCGTGGGGTTCCACGCTATACAGAGTAGCGAAGGGCGGGGCACCATCCATATTAATGACTCCCGCAGAGATTATTTCTCCCTCAACGAGACCTAATGCTACTAAGCTATGACGAGGGGTAATAGCGGTATATATGACATATTGCATTCATCCAACGACTGAGGCCGTTGGCTTTCTGTGAGGGACTATGTAAATACGATCCGCCCAGAACATGTGTCCTGGGCAGATCGACAATCAAGAGTGAGTCAGAGTCACACACACGTATATTACATCTGCACAAGTAGTGACCTTTGAGTAAATACCAGCCCATTCAGAGTGAACTCATAGATCTTTCACAGACTAGTGACATAATATGGCACTCAGTTAGGAGGCTCTTGTTCCTTCTCATATTCTAGTAACTCGGCCCTTGTCCGTGCCAGTTCATCATCAATGACCGAGAGCGGGACATAGTTGTGTTCCTCGTTGGCAGGGCGTGTCTCAAGGTTATAGAGTACCTTAAAGCCAGATAGTGTCTTGTGCAGAGCATCGGCAATCCAGACTATTGCAGCACTCAGATCTTCATCGGATAAACGCTCTTCATGTGTATATACAAAGTCATATGCACCACGTACTGGGACAAATCCTAACTCTGTCAATTTTTGAATCACAACAGACGGAGATGCACCTTCACTATAGAACCATACCGAAACACGTGTTACATAGGTCATGTCTATTATTACCTCGCTTGCATTGTCGGAACAATGTGTCCCGCATTCATAATATAGTGTATGATTAGGTTAAGAAAGGATTGTGTACGTGCATATTATGAGAACTGGCTGATAGGGACACATCTTGGCACCGCAGCACATGACGCCATATTGACTTGCAGTCGCATGTGAGACTGACAAGAGATGTGACGTCTTGATCCAGAGAGAACTTACGAATAGCTGCGGTCACTGTGCCATCACATACCCCGCAGTTATGTGTTCCTCGAGGTTTGCCTGCTGCAACAGGGTCACAGACTATCCTTACATCAGTACTGATACGTGCCCGTGCAAGAATGAGCATCTCCACGACTGTCCACAGCCATGGTGGGCGATATTCGCCATTCTGCCACATCTTTTCAACAAGTGTAGCACGCTGTATATTCACAGGATTCACGGAGAGTGTAGTGACACCCATAGAGGCTGCAGTCACAGCTGCATTCAGCGAGTCAATCAGCGCATCTCGCTCTGTAAGAAAAGGTGGTTTGACAAGGATATATGCTCTGGTACCCACATCGTGTTCTCTTGCAATTGTCACAGCTCTTTGGAAGTCCTCCGTGGAGAAACCTTTGTTTACACACAGAGCCCGAATTATGTCACTGCCGCTCTCAAGCCCCATACCGATCTCAACAGTCTTACCACTTAATAGTTCGCTGATTTCACCGAGTGACTCTGTAGTGACGTACTGAGGTCTTGATTCCAGAACAACTTCGCGGATACGCTCGTCCTTTGACAGATAATTGAGGATTGCATGACGTGCATCTACAGGCACCTCTGCCGGATCTAGAAAGCTACCACTGGTATACATCTTTACAGACACAGGGACGGCAACATGTTCGAACTGAGTAATGGCGCTCTCAAACTGTCTGATGATATTCTCAGACGATACACGTTCATTAGTACCATCAAGCAGATAGCTGCACATTGTACAGCCACCAGATATGCCTAATGCGTGTGAACAACCGCGCGTTGCTAATACAATAGAGATAGCCGTACCGATAGAACTACCAATACGTACCTCAGACGTCCAGACTGCTGCAGAACGGTTGACATCTCGATGTCGCCTTCGTTCAAGAGAATGTCCACGTGCTCTCAGACTGGCTTTCAGAACGAGATCTTGAAGAGGGTCTAGTCTGTGTATCATATCACTCACCCCACCTTATGTCTGAGCGAGACCGCGCGCCCACGTCGTAGTTGACACATCTCTCTACCAGACATCTCGCTTCGGCCCACTGCAACAGGCTCATTCGACCTATTCATGATAATCACTTCATCACCGGGTCGGATCATCGGGTCGGCATCAGTCACACCCACAGTAAACAGAGAACCGCCTGTGAGCCGCTCTCCGTCAAAGTGCACAATATACCTCTGAAGTGGTGCCAATAGTCGTCCACCAGCGAGTGTCAGGGAGAGTGTCCCTGTTGTACCATTAAAACTACAGGCCTGTTCGCCATCATGATAGCAGAGAACCGTCTGATGAAGTCTGCCACGTAGTCTAGAACCCGGAGGTATTAATGCCTCTCCTGCACCAGGACCAAACTGAAAGTCTGCTGTCGCCCGTAGAGTCTGCTCAAGTTCGAGATGCGTACCGGGTCCAAGTGACAGCAGATGTCGCATGTCCCGAAGAGTCTGCTCCAGAGCAAGGAGTGACTCTCGACTGACGGCACGATGTTCATCGGTTGTGTAGACTATGCTCTGTTGAATACGGGACTCCGCAGTCTTGACAATATCAGCATATCCTTCTGTGACATGTGCAATCACCACTGTCGTCTCTGGAAACTTGGCAAGATGTTTAATCAATGCCTCAGCAGCCAGAGTAGTCTCCTCAGTGTCCCAGTCACCTGTTACAGGTATATCGTAGTTCACTGCGGGCGAGATACGTTCAAGTTCTCTTGGAACAATTCCAAGTGGCGAGGTCAATATTACCTCTGACAGGTATATCGTAGTTCACTGCGGGCGAGATACGTTCAAGTTCTCTTGGAACAATTCCAAGTGGCGAGGTCAATATTACCTCTGACAAGTACGCGCGTGCATCGCCCAACGCAGCATCAATTGCTCTGCGGAATAGTTGGTGTGACTTTGATTCAGAATAGGGTTTCTTTGCAGAACATGGTAACAGAACAACGATCTTCTTGCCAACAGGAGGTTGATACCTAGCAGCCACTCTCTCACGAAAACGACGAACGACCGGCGAGTTATATGACTCTGGGCCTATCAGTAATAGTCTGTTATTGTATGTTATAGGTGTGAGTTCCTCAAGATATCCATACATGGTACTGTCGATCCTACGGAGCAGTGCAGCCATTGCTGGTGAATGATGCGTCATTGACTCGACCAACCACCTCAGAGTTCCACTGACACGTGCTGCGACCGCCTCTGATAGAAGTGACTTGTATACAGACTCATTATGTGATAGCAATATAGACTGCAACTCTTGTAGACTCAGTCGGTTTAGGTTCTTATCTGCACAAGCAACACAGGAACAGAACCGAGATTCACTGTCGATCCGGATTGATTCGGAGTCCATTCTCCATAGTCGCAGTCGTTCAATGGCTGCACACTCTGAGTAACCACCATCAATCAAGTCAAAACCAAGGTAGTAGAGGAATGGAATGAAGGCGGGTTCAATTCTACCCAGTGCTAGTGTCAACCAATCATGAGGAAGTAGTGAACGAAGACGCAGGGAGTGTAGATCATTTGGACCAAGAGACCCATTAAACATGAATGCGGCTGCTCTGACACCCAGATGTGCTGCCTCTGCAATATGTGATCGGAACTCATCGGGCCGGACCACAGAGGGAATTCTCAGAATAGCAGAGCCTGGTGGTACTCCTCCTGCCCCGTCACTCAGTATAGACAGCTGAGCATCCAATATCACATCTCCTGCGCCCTCGCCCAGAACATCTGATGATGGGATGGCAGGTAGTAGATACATCAGACCCACTCTATCCGTGATGATAGTCGCGTCATGAAATAGTATAGAGGGTATTATACAGATGGATATCTCCCCTGTTACAGACTCGTCCCGACCGAGTGTGAAATAATGGATATCGAATCCTGACTGAAACGGTCCAATGATGTTCGGTGTTGATACTTCACTGACGTCGGTCTTGACTCTTCCGGACCGTGCTGGCCCATCATGTCCCCTCTCTACAAGGAATTGTATCATCTCAGACACATCCATTCTTAGACGACAGGCTGATACGCTTGGTATTCCTTCATATCAACAGAGGTTTCGGTCTTACCAAGAATCAACCTCACACTCTCAAGAGCACCCATCTTAAACAGAGGACGGTTATTATTACCACAGTGATAGGAATACGTGCACAGAGGACAACCATCAACTCTCTTGCAATCGCATTTGGAGAGAATTGTCTCAATGCGGTGGAAGGCCTCTTCGAGCCGAGAGAAGAGAAGTTTTGATGCACCATTGCCTCCGGGACTGCCATCATATACGAATATTATTCCCGAGTCACCCATAGATACGCCTCCAATCTCATGAGAACCGCCACCAGTCAACATGTTACTGGACTCGATGAGTACATGTTCGAGTGCATGAAATGCTCCACCGTAGAGTTCAGGTGGGTCCATTTCAATGGACTCGTCATGACCAAGATCACCTCTCAGGTACTTTGTTATGCTCTCAGAAGGTGCCGGAGCTCTGAACACCAGACCACGGGTGATAAACCTATACTCCAGTGGAGAGGGAAGCATATGTCTGCTGAGCACCTTGCCAGAGTATGTGTCCTTCTTTAGATATCCTTCAACAAACTGTGTCATCTCCAGCGTACAGTAGAGAACGTCTAGACCAAGCACTCTTCGAGTCTCATGAGTCTTAATTATTTGAGGCAATATATAGTACAGAGGACGTGTATGGGTGTTGCGATCATCTGTTCTCACTACATCAGCGCGCCCCAGTCCCTCTGCATACTTGAAACCCACGGAGAGATAGTTTGTACCGCCATATAGATAGATTGCACCTGGATGTAGTTCCTGTGCAGCCATTGGCATAGTCCGCTCTCCAATCTTGGTAGACCCCGTGTATATCTCTACAGTGTCTCCAATCCCTCGAATATTGTAGCCACGCCACTCCTTCATTGCCTTGTTGAAGTCGGCAATCTGTAGTCGTCCATCCTCTCTGATCTTAGCCACACCCTCCCGAACCATTCGCTCAAAGGTGCTCGTCTGGTCTGGAAACATGGATGTGTATAGTTTCCCACTCATGGCCGCTGCAATCAACTGATAATATGCAACGACCTCATTGCTGGGTTCAGTATATGCTGCATCAATATCAGTGAAATACTTCTCGGGATTGGCTCGATAGAAAGAGGAGATTGGATCATCCTCGCGCAGTGCTAACACTGCAATGCTCTCCTGCCCTTTTCTGCCCGCGCGACCAATTCTCTGTATCAACCTTGTGATTGACACAATCATACTGACCACACAGTCAAGATCCCCGATGTCAATGCCAAGTTCCAGCGTGGGAGTGGAGACTATGGCACGGAGAGCACCCTCCTTAAACTGTCGCTCAACTCTCGTTCGATAGCTCTGTGGGAGTCCTGCACGATGAATATCACATGCTATGCCCAAGTCCCTCATACGTATGTTGAGTAGTTCCGCCTCGGAGTGTGTATTACCAAAGACTAGGGTCTTCAGGCGTGCAGTATGTAACGAAGATACAGTCTCAGCAATCATGCTGTATTTACTTCTATCACCAGGATATAGCATCATAAAATGAATAGGGCCTCGACGAGCAGTCTTAGACTCTACAAGTTCAACAGGCTCATCGAAGAGCAGTTCTGCAAATTCTTTAGGATTCGCAATGGTGGCAGATGCTCCGATCTTCTGAAATCGGCCGCACTCAAGTTCCAGCCGCTTCAGAATATAGTATACGTTGGCGCCCAACGAGCCGCAGTATAGATGAATCTCATCAAGCACTACGTATCTGACTGTACGCAACAATGGGACAAGCTGTGACTTGACCCAACCAAGATGATAGTGAAGTATGTCTGGGTTTGTGAGTAATATGTCAGGAGGATCGGCATATACCTTGTTACGAACACTTGTTGGCGTATCACCATCAAATATATTCACAGTCAGACTAGATGCCTGACACATCTCTCTCACTTTGTCATACTGATCCTTAGCAAGTGCCTTTGTTGGATACATAAACAGTGCTCGGACGCCAGGCTCTCTAATTGAGTCTTGCATAGATGAGAGAAGACGACTGACAATCGGTAACACAAATGCCTCGGTCTTTCCCTGAGCTGTTGGAGCTGCAATGACTACATTCTTGCCCTCTAAAATGACCCTGTATGCCTCTTCTTGATGCCTATAGAGATACTCAATGCCCTTAGACTGCAGCAGATCCTTTAACGCCTGTGGTACCTGAAGTTCAGTCAGTCTACAACCATACTCGGCCTCTGTCGGAGGCATGTATCGATAATCCACAAGATAGTCCCTACTCAGTTCGAGTATTTGACGGATTGGAGCTGGTAACTCCTCAGGACTTCCGCCACCGCGTATCACGGTCTGAACCATCTCTTCAATCGGCTGCACTCGCTCTGTCTTGGAGGGCACACGTCTTGTTCTCCGACGCCCCTGTATCACCTCAGGCTCTTGTGGAGTAGTTCGACTTGGCTTAGCTTGGACAGAGGAACTCTTTTTGACGCGGGATGTGTCTCTCTTCATAGCAGCAATGTACTCTTCGTATGCATCAAACAGGTCCTTTCGTCCATCAACCATGATCTCGGCTCTACAACCAGTACAGCGGACTGTCCATACACCACCGCTCTTGTAGATCTCTAATCGGGAACCACATTTGATACAGTGTAAAACAGGCACTCATTATCACCAGATACTTCAGACTGGAATCGTCAACACATAGCTTATCAAAGTTTGGTACGGTCATATAAACGACAATAAAAGACTGTAACACAAGCCTTTTATTGATTCGTTCAATTGCGGCTGTGTATACTACATGCACAATCGAATGAGAACTTTGGAGACTTAGACTATGGTTCAAGAGATAATGGCAGAAGAACTCGAACACGTGATTAGCGAGAACAAAGTTGTATTTGTGGACTGTTTTGCAACATGGTGTCATCCATGCAAGATACTGGCACCAATACTGGAGAAATTGAATGAGAAGTATGGTCCGAGTGGGTTTAAGGTTGTCAAGATCGATGTCGACAAGAACCAGCAGTTCAGTATGGAGAAACGAATATCTGGTGTTCCAAGTGTACTTGTATTTAGAGAGGGACAACGTGTTGTATTTGATGGAGGACGTGGACGGAAGACGGACAAACTTGTGGGCGTCATGCCTGAAGAGATATACACGGAGATAATCGAAGACCTACTAGAGGACGAGGCAGCTTCAGCATAATATGGGTATCTTGTGAGTGGACCATACAGACTTGGTTCTGGATGGTCAAGAGTGAGGCAGGATATATTCCTGCTCTCTTTCAGTTATGAGCAGGGAAGGGGATCTATTTTTTGTATACAGATGTATAATATTTGGAGGAGTAATTTCCGTCATTATTTATTAGATGGATACACTTCGTTAAAACAAACAATACTTGAGGTGGAAGAATGCCCATACTTCCCTTTGCAGACCATAGACCAGTGATTGATCCGCAGGCATATTTGAGTCCACAGGCAACTGTTGTAGGAGATGTGACAATAGGTCCGAAAGTCAGTGTATGGCCAGGTGTAGTCATAAGAGGAGATCGTGCATCGGTCAAGATCTCAGAGGGAACTTGCATTCAGGACAGTGTTGTCATCCATGCGCATACCGAGAACAGCCCCACAATAATAGGTAGCCATGTGATAGTGGGTACGGCATCGGTACTACATGGTGTATATGTGGGAGACATGGTGAACATTGGTGAGGGGTGTGTTGTCTTTGATGGGGCAACACTTGGCGAGGGAGTGGTGCTTGCACCAGGAACAATAGTTCCACCAAACGTGGTAATTCCCCCCAGGAGCCTCAATTCGGGAACTCCTGCATCTCAGATCAGGGAAGTCACAAGAGACGAAGTTGACAAACAGCAGATACGTGCAGAGACCATCGCACAAGTGTTCTCAAAACTCAAGAGGTGGCAACAACCAATCTAGTCACTATTACATAGTCTCACTCGATACAGATGACAGGACTTCACATCCCTTTGAATTGACCACAACAACATCCGCGACCTTCACTGCACCTGCTTCAGATATGAAGAATGAAGGATGTAATGAAAAGACCATTCCTTCACGTATAGAGGTTGTAGAGTTCCGTACAATCAGTGGTGGTTCTCTGAGGTCAAGTCCAATTGAATTACCGAGCGTATCACACATAGTGGCATCCTTATTACTAGACTTTAAGACCTTAGATACTAATTCACCTATAGAAACACCCGGTGCAATGTGTTGCACGAGACTTTGTCGCTTATCTATTACATATCTAAATAGAGCCCGTTGCGTTTCAGACGGAGTTCCCACATGAAGTGTTCGTGCAACCTCTGAGAAGTATCCACCGCAACTGACTGTGACATCAATTAGGACCATACTGTTTTCACTGATCCTATCAAGAGTTGGAACTGCAAATGGACGATAGGGTCGTGTACCTGTTAGTACTACCGCACGAATACCTCGGGACTGACCACCAGCAGCACGCATAGCTGCTTCAATCTCAACAGAGACCTGAACCTCGGACTTGCCAGGCACAACTGCCTCCAGTGCAGTTCGGAGTCCAATCTCAGCGATTCTTGTGGCCTGACGTATCATATCAATCTCAGCTGCATCTTTGATCTGGCGCAGTCTCCAGAGTGAATCAGTGATGTCCTTAAATCCTGCCTGTGGTAAAAACGACTTTATTGCATCAAAGTCCCGTAGTGTCAAGTGACCGTACTGTAGACCGATCATAGCTGAATCGACTCTGGAGTCACTCATCAAATCAGCAATCCGCGTCCAGAAGTTGGAACCACGAGAAGAATCCCCTTCATTCTCAGGGTCCGGATTAAACGTGATCGCCTTTGTTAATATACTCTCATTATTTAGTCCTGCAAGTTGTTGATTTGAGATCACTAGTACGGGAGATTCTCCCTCTACCACAATACAAGCAGCGGGCAGTGAATCATCCGGATTCTCATAACCTGTGAGGTAATGCACATCGGCGTTTCTAGTGACTATCATTGCATTGATCGATTCTCGTTGCATGAGCTTGTATAAGCGTTCTAGCCGTTGTGGTACGTATTGCATATTAAACAACTCAGCTGACAACAAAGGTCAAAAATTATTGATATGTGAGATGCCGGCACTCATCTATGACTCTTTTAAGTGTCATGGCAGTAGCATTTTTGGAGGAACGTGGACATAACATGACAGTTCATGTAAGAATGAATCATTCCAGCAGATACGTAATGGTGGAGATGGCGGGCGCGGCAGGATTTGAACCTGCGACATCCAACTTTCTGCGGGTAGACACCCACCGCAGGCTGGTGCCTTATCCAAGCTAGACTACGCGCCCTACTTAAGGGGCAGTGCTAGTGGTTTATAGAGTCTTCGCTGAAGTCCTGTCGTCAAATAGACCCGTATAGCCTAGAAAACTAGTGAATATTATTAGGTTGCAGAATTCAATTGTGAGATTAACACAACAACTGCATGTCCATTTCTCTTTGTCACACGGACACTATGATCAGATGTCTGGAGGATGAGACTCTCACCTTCTTCCAGATTCTCGAGAACTAACCTACCCTCAGGTCCGTTGAAATAATGTGTCCACCTGCTCATAACAGTAGACTGTGATTGAATATCTTTAGTTCTGTTCATTGCCAATCACACTGTCACCATATAATGTCTGATTGTGACTAATAAGGTACGATAATCTTGAGGAAGTAATAA
>FWPU01007302.1_pt1 | contig 20579 bp, 24 predicted proteins | sample 2228361 | NCBI WGS metagenome assembly FWPU01 (sample SAMEA103939777, study PRJEB20133) | metagenome
CATTATTCTATTTTTCGAATATAATATAATAATATAATAATTAATAATTTTATCAATCAAAATTTGAATTTAATAAGGAGTCAGGCATAATGAAGTGGGAAAATCTTTTATGGGCACTGGGTTTTTTAATACTGGTTATTATGATCTTGTTTTTTTGTAATAATTGTCATCAGGATAAAAAAGAAAAAGTTGGTTTACCAACTCCACAAATTCAAAAATCGGTGGAGAATCAATTCATCCATATCCAGATTCATGTTCCTCAGGATCATCATGCCTATTTAGATAAAGGCAAAGAGGGCAATTTAGTGCCAATACAATTTAATTGGAAGGACTTTCCAGAAGAACCCAAAATGATCAAAAGTCCTGATGGAATTTTTGATGAGGATACAGGAGCAAAAGTTTTAAAAAATACTGGAATTTATACTTTTGAATTTTCTGAAAGTTCCCGGTTGATGAATATCAAAGACAAAAAATTAACAGTTAGAATTCAAATATGTAATGAAGTTACAGGAATTTGTTATAGACCCCAAAATGTAGATGTGAATTTTTAATCCATATGGAATGGTTTAATCTTTTCTTTCACAATCTTAGTATCAATATAAACCAGCCATTGGTTACAGTAAGCTTATTTTTCTTTGCAGGGGTATTGAGTTCACTCTTTCCCTGTTATTATCCTCTTATTCCTATTACAGTAGGATATTTACAAAAAAAATCAGAAAATCAGAAACCCTGGCTACATCCTTTCTTCTACTGGTTGGGAAGTTTAACAATTTATACTTTACTCGGTTTAACTGCTTCCTTAGGTGGTGCATTATTTTCTAAGTGGATGCAAAATGGCTGGGTTATTCTCGTATTAGGTTTATTTTTTTTATATTTATCTTACACAATGATAGATTTTGTCACTCTTGATTTTAGTTTTTTTCGTAGATGGGAAAATCAAACCCGACAAAAAAATGTTTTAATTTCAACTTTTTTTATGGGTATGATTGCCGGGTTAGCTGCTAGCGCCTGTGTGTCTCCAGCTCTGGTAAGTATTCTTTTATTCATTGCACAAATTACATCTTCCCTTGAGAAGGATTTGTTTTCTATTATTTTTGGGATTTTCCTTGCTACTATTTATGGTGCTGGACTGGGAGTACCTTTTTTTATTTCGGGAATTCTTGGAGCAAAATTACCAAAAACAGGAAAATGGATGAATCTTTCCAAGTATTTCTTAACTCTGATAGTTTTTTTCGTTGCGATTTATCAAATTGATAAAGGATTAAGGGTTTTTGAAATTGATGAGAAAACTTCTTATTTGATATTATTCACATTGATATTAGTTCTGGCTATAATTTATTTGATTGGTAAAACAATTGTGAATAGCAAAAAGTTAAATCTATTTCAATTTAATAAATATTTTGCTTATTTCAGTATTGTCTTTAGTTTTTTTATAATTTTATTTTTTATTCAATCAATCGGATCAAAATCAAAGGTTTTGATTTCAGAGGATATCAAATCGCAAAATTTTGGCATTTATGAAGAAAAAAAGAATCTTAAAATTTATAGAAATTATTTTGAAGCCAGAGAAATTGCCAGAATAGAAAATAAACCCATTTTTGTTGACTTTTATGCAGATTGGTGTATAAATTGTGTAGAATTTTCTAAATTAATTGAAAAAGAGGATCGTTTAAATCAAGCATTACAAAAATCAATTTTTGTAAAAATCTATGACAATGATTTAATCTTTGATGAATTTTCGAAAAAAAAGAATTTTGAAGAACTTCAAATAGGACTTCCCTTTTTTGTAATTCTCAGTCCTGATGAAAAACTACTTTTTAAAACCAATAACTATAAAGATATTCAAAATATGATCCAAACTATTGAAAATTATAAATAAGAAGGTAATATCAGGTCTGCGAAGGGTGCCTATGAGGAATTGAAAATTGGAAGTTATAAATGAAGGAGGTTATATGTCAGAAAATTTAAAAAGTAAATTAGAATGGAAAAAAAATATGGCTATGGAAGCAGAAACAAGAGGTCTAAAAGTAGTTATGGATGCAAGACCAGAAGTCGGCGGAGAAGGGAAAGGGCAGGCACCCAAAGAATTAGTTTTGAGTGGACTTATCGGTTGTACTGCTATGGATGTGATTGCAATTTTAAAAAAAATGAGGGCTTTACCAGAAGAATTCTATATGGAAGCTGAAGCAGAACAAACTGAAGAGCATCCCAGGGTTTTTAAAAAAATCCATCTAAAATATATAGCAAAAAATGTGGATTATGAAAAATTTAAAAAAGCAGTTGAATTATCTCAGGAAAAATATTGTGGTGTATCAGAAATGCTTCGTAAAACTGCTGAAATTACTTATGAAATTATTATTCAATAATAAAAATATTCTTTTGAATTTCATCTAAAAGATCAATATTTCTTTTCTGGAAAAGAATTTCCAGTGGATTTTCTCTTCTTTCTTGTGGGACAAATTTTATAAAATCATTTATAAATTTTTTTAAATTTTCTAGATTGTTAAAGGATATAAGTGAAAAAACCAATCGCTCCTGAACCGTAAAATAATTGTTATAACTACTTAATAATTTATTTTGTTCTATATCGTTATAGTTCGTAAAAATTAAAAAATTTTTGTATATATCCTGAATTTCATAATTTTTTATAATTTTTCTTATTAATTTTGTAAAATAGAAAATTTTATTTTTAATAAAATATAAATCGTTGTAAGTTGGAAATATATTGATTTTTAAAGCTTTGATTAATTTTTCTTCTTCAAGAAATTTTTTAGGTAAATATATATAATTTCCATAAATTAAAAAAATGTAGTGATGTTTCCTCGTTAGTATGATAATTTCTGGATAAAAATTTTTTTCAAAATAATGAAAGAATTCTATTTTTTTATTAAAGAGTTGTATTTTCATCAATTCCCGTACAAGCTTTTCTGGAAACATCCCTTTAAGGATTAAAGATTTGATTTTTTCTGTTTTGTTCAGTATTCCCAAAGTATGGGTTAAAGAATCCTGTTTTATATAAAAACTCTCTTCGGAAATATTTTGAATTTGAGCTCCTATAATTATAATTTCTTTATACCCATTATGAAAAACTGTTTCGGTTTTTTTTTTATAAAAAATTCCTAAATTATATTTAATAAAAAGATTAAGTAAATATTCTTCGTTAATGTTAAGAATTTTATACCAACTTCTTCCTACTCTTAAGGAATCCCCATTAAGATAAAAAGAAGCAATCAGAAATCCATTTAAATTTAAAAAATGTAAAATATTTTGAAAAATCAATTCAAGTTCTTCGAAAGATTCAGTTATACATTCGGTTACGAAATGGGTGGATACAATGTCATATTTAGATTCAATAGGAATTACAATAGATTTTAAATCCAGGGGTTCAATTTTCTTTATTTTTTTTCTTAATGATTCTTTTTTATATTCAAAATTATAAAAATTTTCCGAATATTGTAATTCAATGGATTTTTTGAAAAAGAGATCCCAGTTAAAGAATTCTTTATTCACTACCCAGTCTTGAATCATTTTGAGACTCAATTTTGATATATCTGTAAAATGTATTTCCTTACAAATAGAAGATAAATCGATGAGAGGGAGAATTGAAATCCCCCCACCTAACTCTATCATTGTATAAGGTATTCTTGGACGAATTTTTTCAGTAATTTCTAAAAATGATTCAAGAAGAAATAAGTTTTCTTTATTGATTCGTGAATAATATTCATAATAGTATTCGGTTGGTCGAACATCGTGTGATTCTCTATAAATGGTCATAATCAATTACATTTTGCAACTGTGCCCTGATTCAAATGAATTTGATAAATAGTCATAGGTTTGGTTAAATTTTGTTTTAGCTGCTGAATTCTAGTTTCTGGGGCAGGATGAGTTGATAGAATTTCGGGAACTCTACCACCCAACTTTTTCATATTTTCCCATAATTGAATTGCACCTTCGGGATGAAATCCTGCTTTTGCCATTAATTCCAATCCTACTAAATCAGCTTCGGTTTCCTGGGATCTTCCATATGGCAGTACTACTCCATATTGAGCACCTACACCGAGAGCCCCCATTATATTGGGATCATTACCCAGTATAGCACCCAAAACCTGCATACCACCCATAGTCAAAACTTGAGCTTGAACTCTTTCTTTGCCGTGTTTTTTTGTTACGTGCGCGACTTCGTGACCTAATACAGCTGCCAGTTGATCCTGATTTTTGGCTACGTTTAATAAAGCTGTATAGACACCAATTTTTCTTCCAGGTAATGCAAAAGCGTTAACTTGTTCACTTTTAAAAACTACAATTTCCCATTCTCCTCTTGCAGCAGATACATCCTGAGAAGCTTGTATTATTTTTTCAGCAATACATTTAACATACTGGTTAATTTTTTGATCTTTTTCTATGGGAGTCTCAGATTTGATTTTTTGAAATGCTTCTGTTCCCATTTTGTTTATTTCTTTATCGTCTAAAATCGGAATACTCTGACAACCAATGAAAAAAATAAATAGTAAAAATATTTTAGGTTTCATAATTTGATCCTTAATGAAATTTTAGTTAAATTTTTCAGAAAAAGATATTTCGTCTATATTTTTTAAATTTTTGAAAGCCATAAATAATCTTTCCAGTCCAATGGAAACACCAGAACAATCTGGAAGGGGAAAAGAATTCAAAAAATCTTTGCTGATTACAGGAATGTTTTTTTTTAACTTCCATCTTTTTTGCAGTTCTATATTAAAAACCTGTATCTGCTCTTCTTTATCTTGAATTTCAAAATACCCATTTGCAATTTCTAAATTTTTCCAGTAAAGCTCAAATCTTCTGGATTTTCCTAGTTCGCATCTGCTATATGCTCTTAGTTCATCAGGAAAAGAATGAATAAAAAGTGGCTGCTGAGTGTTTAATTTAGGTTCAATTAGATTCAAAAAAACTAAAAAAAATAAATCATCGTAAAAATAATTCTGAAGTTCATCATAATATTTTCTTTCTACTAAATTGTTTTCTTTAATGATTTCAATTAATGTATTATGATAATAATCTTTATTAAGATAAATTTTAAAAATTTCAGACATAGAGTATCTATAAAATTCTTGAATTGGTTCATCGGTCATATCTCTTGATAGAAAAATTAAAAGTTCTTCAATTTCATCCATAAGTTGAAATTCATCAAACCCAATATGATACCATTCTAACATTAGAAATTCATTTTTATGATGAGGACTTTTCCCTTTTTCTTTACGAAATACATGGGATATCTGAAACATATTTTTTTTATAATGGGATATTAGAATTTTTAAATTGATTTCTGGACTGGTAATCAAATAATAATTTTTATCAGAAATAACCTGAAAGGAATCAATATAAGGTTCTAGTGTGGTGTAGGGATTTAATAAAGGGGTTTCTACTTCCCAAAATCCCTTTTGAACAAAAAAAGTTCTAATCTTATAAAGAAAGTGAGAAAATTTCTCTACATGTTCCGGGGAAGGTAACATTATTTTGATTGAATTTGTTTTAATTCATTAAGAATTCTCTGTCTTTCTAAAAATTTTTCTTTTTGATTTAAAGTAAGCCATTTTCTTTTCATTTCCTTAAGATTGATTCCTTTCGCATCAGAATATTTTCGAAGGAGTTTCGCTGTTTTCTCATTCATAATACCATGAATTTTTCGTTTATTCTTTAGTCAAATGATTTAATTTATATAATTTTTTAATCAGTAGATACTATAAAGAAATTTTTATATTTTCCGTAATAAGATTTATGTTAATGAGGATGAATGGTCTGGATCCATATCAGATACCAAAATACAAATATCCATCAACATCCGGAAACTTTGTATTTGAATTTTTTTTCCCATTAAAGAGAGGAAATTTAAAAATCAAATTTGCTTACAATAAAAAGAAATTATGGATTGTTTCCCTTGAAGATAATGAAATTTTGAACCAGGAATCTAGGAATAAAATTAAAAATATTACTTTTTATATTAAATAGCAGAAAAAAATGAGAAAAAAATACGTAGGATTAAAATATAATCCCAAAAAAAATAATGCTCCAGAAGTCCTATTTAAATTTTATGCGTCAAATTCCGATAGAATAAATAATATAATAAAAAATTATGGAATACCTATGTATAAAGATGAAATGCTGGTTTACTTATTGGAACAGATACCAGTAGGGAAGGAAATTCCCCAAGAACTTTTTTTTGCTATTGCTAGAATTTATACTATATTGATACAAGATGGGCACATTTAAGAAAATAATAAAAATTAATAACTTAAAGCCGGGTATGGCTTTTACAACTCCCGTATACATTGATGAGCATAATGTTCTGGTAAGGGCACTTGAACCCATAAAAAAATCAGATATTGAAAAATTATTAAAATGGGGAATTAATGAAATATATTTAGACGGTGAACCTATTGATAATGGAATTTCAAAAACCACCACGATATTTACTGATGATACAAAATTGAATACTGAAGAAATTCAAATATCAAAGGAATATCAAAAAGTTTATAAGTATCAAAAAGAATTCAATACAAGAATGATGGAAATTGCTGAAAAATTGAGAAATAATTTTAAAAATCTCATACAAAAGCAAATCTTTAACAATCATGAAATTTTAACTGAATCTTTATATATAGCTAATCAAATTATAGATTTTCGGTTTTTTCCTTTGCTACTTCAGGATTTTAGAGTTTCTGATGATTTAATTGTAAACCACAGCATACATGCTGCCTGTTATGCAGGTTTTCTCGGAAAAATGATCAACTTGAGTAAAGTAAGAATACAGGATTTGGTTTTTTCTGTTATGTTAATGGATGTGGGAATGTATTATATACCTTTTGAGATCCGTAAAAAGAATTCTCCACTGACCGATGAAGAAAAAAAAGTGTTTTATAAACATACTCTTTATGGATATAAAATTCTAACAGAAGTAGCTTTCGTAAAACAACAACTGGCTGCTGTGGCAATGCAACATCATGAAAATTTTGATGGTAGTGGTTACCCTAAATGGCTTAAAGATCAGGAAATTAGTTTAATGGCAAGAATTGCTGCCATTGTGGATCGATATACAGCTATGTTAGAAGATAGATATTATCGTAAAGCTAAGAATCCCTATGAAGCTTTGAAAACATTATTATCTCAGGAATCACACCATTTAGATCCAAGAATATTAAGATTTTTTGTGGGTTCTCTTTCAATTTTTCCTGTTGGTATCTATGTATTACTTTCTGATCATTCAAAAGCTCAGGTTATAGAGGGCAAAATAGAAACTCCTTTAAGACCATTGATCAGAATTATAAAAGACCCAGAAGACAATTTTCTTAAAGAATTTAAATTTTTAGATTTATCAAAAAATAACAATCTTACCATAACCAAAGTTCTTCATAAAGATGAATTTCTCAAAGAAAAAGAAAAATAATGGGGCATTTTCGCCATCCATCAGAAAAACAAGCAGTACAATTTCTTCAAAAGAAAGGTCATATTATTCTTGAACATAATTTAATTTTTCGCATAGAAACTCATAAAATTGAAGTTGATATAATATCCTTTGAACCAGTCTTTAAAAAAGTTCATTTTGTAGAAGTAAAAAGTAGCCTGAATCATAAATTGGATTTTGAATTTATGTATTCTTTAATCAATAAAAAAAAGAAATGGTTAAAATATTATATATATTTTATAAAGCAAATAAAAGAAAATATAGAAAAATACGAAAATAATGAATTATTATGTCTTTTTAGAGACATCAATGAAACAGAAATTCCAGTATCTTTTGATTTTATATATATCCTTAAAGAAGAAATTCATTATTTCCCTCAATTTATCTTTGAAGCTGCAAAAAATTATTATTTAAATTCATAATCAAAGTCGAAAGTACTATTAGATTCCACGGATGGAAAGTTTGTTACAAGGATGTAACTATGAAAAACCGTAAAAGTGTTTCGAAAGAAATTTCGTTAAAAAATAAGAAAAAATTATTCGATGGAAAAAGCGAGGATATAGAAGATTACGAAGATCCAGCGATTTTAAAAAAGCAAGGAATTCTCTATCTACAAAAAAAAGATTTATCTTATTACAGAAAAAAGATTGTTGATGAGAACTATATGGATCATGCAATTAATAGAATTGCAATGGAATTAATGCATTTTATTTTAAAGGATCGCTGAAAAATGGCTGTATTCCTGGAATAGAATATATATCTCTATGCTGGCGAAATTGTAGAGCAAATAGTATATCTTCTTTTTTTATCCGAGGATGGTTTTGATAATCCGCAATGGTTCGGGCTATCCTCTGGATAAATTTTTTTTCTTTATTTTCAATTTTATCTTCAAATAGTTGTTTTGTTTCTTGTGAATCAAATTCGCAATAAAATTCAATCTTTTCGTCGGGAATTCTTGAGTTAAACGAAAAATCTTCATTTTTAAATCTTTCTTTTTGAATTTCGAAAACAGATGCAATTTTTTCTCTGATAAATTTTAGTTCTCGGTTATTTACAATTATGTAATTAAAATCCTGATCCAGTATTAAAGAAACCTCAATTATTTTTTTTAAAAATTGATTATACTTGGCAAAATGCTTTTGTATTTGTTTAGAATTACATCTGCATTTTTGATGTTTATTATATAAATTACCACATAAACAGGGATGATCATAAGCAACAAACCAAAATATTAAAGATGGATTTGTAAAAAGATGTTGGAGGAGCATTAAAATAGATTTATGAAATTGATTTACTTCTTCGATGACAAAAAGTCCATTTTGAAATTTTGCATAATTATATTTTAAAGAATAAAATTCCTCAGATAAAAATTCCTGTTTGTTGATAAAAGGCTCTAATTTAATAAAAGGACGATCATCCATAAAACCAAATAAAAGATTTTCAAGTACTTCTTTTTCATTCCTCTCTGGTAATATTAAATGAATAAATTGGTAAACCATATCAAGTTCAGGTAGTTGAGAACCTGTTAAAAAAATTGTGTGATTTCCGGCAATAGCGTAAGGTAATTTATCTATAAGAAAATCGGGTAATTTTAAAATTCTATCTTTTTTGGTATCCTTTATTACTTTTTTTCCCTGTTCGGGAGTTAAACTTTCTTTAAAAATATCATTAATAGAATTTACAAAAATATATTGAATATCTTTGTCCCATAAAGTTTGATCTTTAATTTTTTCTGGCAATACCAATGTTTTAAAAAGATTCCTTTTAGCATGAAAGATGAATTTTGTGATTTCTTCATTAAATTCTATTTCACCTATCAAATTCAGTTCTCCTAAGAAAAGGATTTCTTCAATTCGATAAGGATGAAAAAGCGGATGATCTTTAAAATGCTCTACATATAAAGAAAAGATAAGCGACATAATTAGAGAAAAATCTAAATAATTAGGATAATGTTTTATTCCCGATGGAGTAATATTAATTTGAATACTTTCTATCGGGAGATTTAAACTGTTACTTGAAAAAATGGTGTAAAATTTAGTTGTAAGTTCCATTGATTTCGCCAGTGTTAATCCAAGAATTTTAAAATTGGGAGTTCCTTTCCTTACAATAGTTTGAATTGAAATTTTTCTAGATAAAAAGCTATTTTCCATAAATATTGACTTTACATTATAGTTCATCCTAATATTTTTATACTTAAAATGAGGAAAAATTATTCAATTTTTTTTGTTCTGGTATTCTTTTTTTTTATTTTTTGTAAAACCTCTCTACTAAAAAAAAAGGAAATAGAGCAAATAAATCAGGAATTTTCTGCAAAGAAATATGTAGCTTTATTAGATATATCCTTATTTTATTACGATTTCAAAAATCAAAATTACGAAGTTCTGGATAATGCACTGAAAATCAAAAAAGGAACAATCTCCGAAATAATGATTGAATCCTCCGAGGATTGGCTAAGAATCCGTTGTTTTGATACTCTAAAAGATAAAAAAAATCACAAAGGAGAAGTAATATTTTTTCTTAGTATAGAGGATATAGAAGATGATGGTATAAAGCTAAATAAAGAAAAAGTTTTAGAAATTTTACAAACTTTTTTAACAAAAAATTTTAAAGAAATCAAATGAATTTTAACAGTATTTATGCCGATACTTTTTTTATGTATTCGAAAAGAATTGCTATTTTTTTCTTTTTTTTTCTAACTTTAAATTCAATCAATTCAGACGATATCTGGGATGAAATAGATTTAGAATTGAAAAAATATATAGAAAATTTAGATCTCATTAAAAATCAGGAAACTGAAAAAGCTCTCGAAGAAATATCTACCAATAAAAATTTAGAAAATGCAATTCAATTTAATAATACCTCAAATCCAGACAATAAAGAGCTTATGGAATATATAGTTCAGGAAAATGATACTTTATTTCAGATTGCAAAAAGATTCAATATGAATTTACAAGATGTATTTTCTTTAAATCCTTTTTTAGAAAAACAAGGAAGAATCTTTATTGGAGATAAACTTAAAGTTTACAAACAGAAATCTTATATAAATGAAGAGGACTGGATTTATCGTAGAGTCATTAAAATAAAAGTAAAAAAATATAAGGTTAAAAAAGGGGATACTTTATTGCGAATTGCAAAAAAATTTAATACACATATAAATACAATCATAAGCTTTAATAAATCCATAAATCCCCATAAACTAAGAATTAACCAGATACTTACAGTTAACAAGAAAAAAATTATTAAAGAATATAAGCTAAGAAACTATTTTCAAATCCCTGTCCAGGGAGGATATCTCAGTTCGAGTTATGGTTATAGAGTTAATCCTTTTATTCCTAATATGAGAAATTTTCATAAAGGTGTGGATATTGTAGCAGAAATTGGAACCCCTATCTATACAGCAAGAGAAGGAGTTGTGATTTATTCGGGAAGGATGGAAGGTTATGGAAATGTAATTTTTATTCGCCATATTGATAATTATATTACGGTTTATGCACATAACAAAGTTAATTTAGTAAAAGTAGGGGATATCGTAAGAAGAGGAACCAAAATAGCAGAGGTGGGAAGAACTGGTTATGTTACAGGTCCGCATCTTCATTTTGAAGTTCGCAAACTGGATAAACCAATAAATCCTATGTCAGTTCTTAATCTTAAGGAAAAAATTCAAATATCCATTAAGCAGATTGCTCTACGATAATGGATATAATTCTAAGAATTAATAGAAATTACTTTTTAAAAATATTAATAAGCGTAATTATTTTATCTTTTTCGCTTGCATATTTAAGTTCTGTTCTATTTCGTTTTCTTTTTTTGAAAAATACAGCAATTGTAAATACATCTAAGAGTACACCAAAAAAAGTTTATACAATTCCTCCCAAGAAGGATTATAGTGAATATGAAAGCTTGATTACAGGAAATTTATTTCAGTTATCAATAAAAGCAAAAGGATCTGAAGAAATTGCACAAGAAATTAAAGATATTGAATTATTGGGAGTAATTTCTGGTTCACCTCAGATAGCAAGAGCTTTAATAAAGCAAAAGGATAATAACTTAATTAAAGAATATGCCATAGGAGAAATTGCAGCAGGTAATAAAATTTTAAATATTTATTTTTCTTCAATTTTAATTCTACGTGGGAATCGAGAAATGATATTAAAAGTGGGAGAAGATACCAGTAAAGCTATCGATAAAACACAGACTTCCGTAGATACACCGGCCACTCGAAGTGAAAATATTGCTACTATCAAGAGAAGCAGGGTAATTCAATTAACACAGAATCAAACACAACTTTATGAAAACAAATTTACACCTATTACCAAAGACGGTAAGATATTAGGAATTAAAATGGTTTTTATTCCTACCAATAATTTTCTTTATGAATTGGGAGCAAGAAGTGGAGATATTATTCGAAGGATTAACGGTCAGCCTCTCGATAATATGAATAAACTTATTGAATTATGGCAAAATATCCAGACCTTGAATAAAATCTCAGTAGAAGTAGAAAGAGGTGGTAAAATTATTCCTTTTGAAATTCTGATTCAAGATTAATACTCTGATTTTCCGATAATCTATTTAATGAAAAAATTAAAGAGTATCTTTACTTTCATATTCTTATCATTATCTTTATTCGCTCAAGAAGAAAAGAAGCCTCCTGCTGGGATGTTTGTCCCTAATTTTCGCGATGTGGAGATTCAGGATTTTCTTAAAACGATGGCTCAAATCACTCAGAGAAATATTTTGCTGGATGAAACTGTAAAAGGAAAGATTACAATTGTAGCCTATAAACCCCTACCAGTGAAGAATGCTCTTGATTTTCTAAAAACAGTTCTGGATGTTAGAGGTTATACCGTTATAGATGAAGATGGAATATTAAAAGTTACTAAAAAAAAAGATGCTGAGGTTTCATCGGAGCTAAGAGAGAAAGAACTTAGTAAAAAAAATAAAGATATTATAACTAAAATTTATCAAGTTCCTAAACAATTTAGTGTAAGAGAATTATCAGAATTATTTCGTAAATTAGGTGGGAATGAAATCACCATACAGGAATTTTTTTCTACCAATTCCATATTACTTATTGGTAATAATCGGGTGATCCACAGATTGTTGGAAATTGCAAATCGGCTGGCTCTGGAAAAACTTGATACATCCAAAGCTATAGAGACAGAAACAGTTCATATTTATCAGGTAAAAAATTTACAGGCTGAATCTTTAGCAAATGTCCTTGTGAAGTTAGATGCTCCTGCACAACCAAAGGATGACAAACAACCACAACCATCAGGAAAAATTAAAGCAGTTGCCCATAAGGAATCCAATTCTGTTATTGTGATAGCCAGTAAAGATGAATGGTTTGAAATTCGAAGGATTATTGAGATGCTAGATCAAAAAAGACAGCAAATTCTTTTAGAGGTTCTAATAGCAGAGATAACAGGTTCCAGTATAGATGATTTTGGAATTGATTGGCGATATGTAGGACCTAATGCAGGTTATACCCAATTTAATACAGGACTTGCTATTGAAGGTAATTTAGTTGATAGTTCTGGAAATATAACCGGGAATAATACCTTAGCTGGTTTTAGTATTGGATTTTTACAAAAAGGAGGAGATATCTTAGGAATCTTTAATGCAAATATTTCCAACCGAAATTTCAATGTATTGTCTTCTCCGCAAATATTAACACTGGATAATCAGGAAGCAGAAATAAATGTAGGTCAGGATGTTCCCGTAAAAACTCAGGAAAGAACAACGGGGGGTGGCACATCCGAGGCAACCATTAATTCTTTTGAATATAGACCCGCTGGAATTAAGTTGAAATTTACACCTCATATTAATGCAGAAGGCATAATTAATTTAGAACTATTTACAGAAGTTACAAATATAGAAGGAGGACTAACCAGCGGAGTGAATCCTACTTTTAACAAAAGAAATGTAAAAACATTTATTAATGTAGAAAACAAACAAACCATTGTAATAGGAGGATTAGTATCCACAGAAACTCTTAAAGCAATAAGAAAAATTCCTCTTTTAGGAGATATTCCTCTTATAGGATTTCTTTTTCGAAGAACTACTTATACCACTAAAAAAACAAACTTAATGGTATTCATTACTCCTATTCTATTAGATGATTTGCAAATGGTTAAATCTTTAACAGAAACAAAGATGAATCAGCAGAGAATAGATGTTAAAAAAGCAGAAAATAAAATTATTTTATGGCCTCAAAAAAAAGAAGAAAATGAAAAAGAAAAATTTTATAATCAGATTGATGATCAACCTTATTATATTGACCCAAAAAGAAATTAAATTGACATTTATATGATATATCTTAACTTTTTCTTATAGAATTATGAGAAAGCATATAGGTCAATTATTAGTTGAAGAAGGGATTCTTGATACAGAAGAACTAAATGAAGTTTTAAAAATAAAAGAAAAATCCAATTTAAAAATAGGTCAAATTTTACAAAAAAAAGGTTTAGTTAGTGAAAATGATATTTTAAAGGTTCTTGCAAAACAATTTGGGTATGAATTTTGCCCTAAAATTGAATTCAAACCAGATGGGATTTTTCAAAAAATTCCTCAAAACATAATCGAAAAATATAAAATTATACCTTTTCAATATGAAAAATCAAAAAATCTTTTAAAAATTGCAATCTCAGATCCAGAAAATATACATTATCAGGATGATGTTAGAAATCTATTAAAAGGAATCAGAGTTCATTTTGTCTTAACATCAGAAAGCGAAATTTTGAGAGTTTTTCATTCTCATTTTCAGAAAGTAAGTGCTACAGAAGTAATGGAAGGGCTGGAAGATGAATATTCAGAATTTTCTTCAATCTCAGAAGAAACCTTTGATTTAGCAAATGAAGCACCCATCATTAGAATGGTAAATGCTATATTATCTCAGGCTATTCAAGAAAGAGCCTCAGATATACATATTGAACCTTATGAAAAGTATTTTGCAGTTCGTTTTAGAATTGATGGAATTCTACATAAGCGATTAGCCCCTCCTAAAATTGTTCATGCTGGAGTAGTATCTCGTATAAAAATTATGGCAAATATGAATATCGCTGAAAATCGACTGCCTCAGGATGGAAGAATCAAAATTAAAATGTCAGGTAAAGATATTGATATTCGTGTTTCTACATTGCCAACAAGGCATGGTGAGCGTGTAGTAATGAGGCTTCTTAATAAATCAGATATTGAATTTAACCTCTATAATTTAGGAATCTATGATGAAATTCTACAAGAAATCAAAAAAGTAATTTCACAAAAAAATGGTATTATTTTAGTTACCGGTCCTACTGGTTCGGGAAAATCAACAACTTTATACGCAATTCTTAAAGAACTTAATAGTGAATCAGTAAATATTTTGACAACTGAAGATCCAATTGAGTACGAAATAGAGGGAATTTCTCAAACACAGGTATATGAAAAAATTGGATTAACGTTTTCCAGTGTATTAAGAACTATGCTGCGTCAGGATCCAGATATCATTATGGTGGGGGAAATACGAGATCAAGAAACTGCAAAAATTGCTATACAGGCAGCTCTAACTGGACATCTCGTTTTATCAACCTTACATACGAATGATGCGCCAAGTGCTGTAACACGATTGGTAGATATGGGAATAGATCCCTATTTGATTACTAGCACAGTTAGGGCTGTAATTGCTCAGAGATTGGTAAGGGTTATTTGTAAAAATTGTAAAGTTAGTTATACTCCTTCGTCAGATGTTTTGAATGATTTAAATTTTGAACATACAAGAAATATTAAATTTTTTAGGGGTGAAGGTTGTGGCGAATGTGTTCAAACAGGTTATAGAGGAAGAACGGGAATTTATGAATTTATGAAAATAACAACTCCCGTACAAAAGGCTGTTCTAAAGGGACTGGATTCTGACTCTATAAAAGAAATTGCCTTAAAGGAAGGTTTAATTACTCTACTTGAATATGGAAAAAGAAAAATCATAGACGGTATTACAACTCCAGAAGAAGTCTTAAGAGTTTGTTAAAATGGCAATTTATAAATACTTAGCAATTGACAAGAAAGGAAAATCTATAAAAGGAATATTAGAAGCACCTTCTCAAACACAGGCAAGAAGAATTTTAAAACAAAAAAATTTATATTTAAAATCTCTTGAAGAAGATATAGAAAAAAGAGAAAGAGAATTATTTCCTTTTTTATCAAAAATTATCTATAGAGTTCCAAGAAAAGATGTTGCCTTATTTGCCAGAGAGTTGGGAACACTACTGGATGCTGGGATATCCCTCGATAATTCTTTACAAAATATTATTGAACATACAGAAAATCTTGTTTTAAAAAAAGCCATTATTCAAATCAAATCTGATATTTTAGAAGGTGAATCATTTTCAAATGCGATTGAAAAACACAAAGATATATTTCCGGAAGTTTATTCTCACTTAATTCGTGTAGGTGAACAGACCGGAACATACGAAAAAGCTTTGTTAAGATTAGCAGATTTAGAAGAAGCGAATCTTAAATTAAAAAATAAAGTGATTACAGCATTATTTTATCCTGTAATAATGTTGTTCTTTCTGGGTGGTATAATGATCTTTCTTCTTTCAGTAGTAATTCCTCAGATTCAGGAAATGTTCATTCAATTAAATGTGGAACTACCTCTAATAACTCGAATTGTAATAGGAATATCTAATTTATTTATTTCGTGGAGAATAGTAATTCCGATTATTCTTGGGATCACTATTGTATTTTTTTTCCAAAAATGGTACCAAACACTCGAAGGAAGAAAAAAATTTGAATCCATAATCTTAAAATTATTTTTCTTAGGAAATTTGATTCGAAAAGTTGTTCTTGCAAGGTTTTCAAGAAATCTGGGTGTAATGCTGGAAAATCGAGTTTCTTTGATTACGGCTTTACAGGTGGTTTCAAAAATAGTAAATCATAAGATTTTTGAACAGGAAATTTTAAATGCAATTGATAAAATTAAAGAGGGAGTGAAAGTTTCGGAAGCCTTTCAAAATTCTATCATTATGACGTATATGATTAAGGGAATGATTTCCGCAGGAGAATCTTCAGATGAATTGGGGAATATGGTTCTCAAAATTGCTGATATTCTTGATGATGAAGTAGATGCAACGATACAAAGATTTTCTACATTAATCGAACCTGCTATGATTGTAATTATGGGGGGAATGATTGCTATTATAATGTCTGCTATTTTATTACCTATTTACAATTTAACTCGATATATTCAGATTTAAAAAAATGATTGAAAACTTGAAATAATTTTTTTTTCTTTCTACTTATGAAAGTAAATAAGATTAAAAACAGAAAAGGTTTAACATTATTTGAATTAGCGCTAGTTTTATTGGTCCTGGGAATTATAATTGGAATTGTTTATGCAAATCTGGATACCAGTGTTGTGGATAAAGCAAAAATTTTAAAAGTAAAGCAAATTCAATCCAAACAATTGCCTATATTAAGGCAAAATTTTGAATCAGCAGGTGGTATTTTAAATGAAGGAGATAGCCTTGAAATTTTAACAAAAAAAGATCAGGATTTCAATTGGGAACCAGTTGATGAAGAATTAGTAAAAGATCCCTGGAATCGGTTTTACTTTATTTGCAGCGATGATCAATCTGAATTAAGAATATGCTCTTATGGTAAAGATGGGAAACCGGGCGGAATAAATGAAGATCAGGATTTTTACCTTGATGATAAAGAATCCTGGCCTGAATGGTTAAAAAAATAAATCGTAAAGGGCTAACAATTGTCGAAATGGCAATTGTTTTGCTCTTGATGTCTGTTCTCCTCACGATAATTTTTTCTCTGGTTCAAAATTTTTCTATTTTTAAGTCTACAAATGATGAATCCCAAATTTTAAAAGATTTGTATTTGTTTGCTAAGCGAACGTCTGTAAAATCGGGGCAGGTTTTATTTTTGGATCTTGACTTAGATAATAATTCTTATAAGATTTATCGGAAAATTCGAAAGGAAGATTTTGTAGAAGAACAAATTCTAACAGAAAGAAAATTGTTTTTTACAAATCGTATTATATCCATAAGATTTTTGTCTGGAAGAACCGTCGATTCAGGCAAAGTTTCAATAAGCTTTTATCCACAAAATTATAATGATGAAATTTATATTTATCTTGGAAGTGAAAACCAAATACATAAAACAGTCATTTTTCCAAAATATGGATTGTATGGAATTATCAAAAACGGTGAATACTATGAAAATAATCCGACATCTGAAATTCTGGAAAAAGATGAATCAGAAAAAGAATAGAACTAAAAAAGGGATTTCTCTTCTTGAAGCCTCCCTTGCTATAGCGATTGCAGCAACTATATCCGTTTCTGTGTTGAGTCTGGTTTCTTCTGCTTTTGAAATGCAATCCCGTTCAGAAAAAATATTTCTGGCATTTACACTTGCACAGGCAAAAATGAATCAAATTCTGAGCAATCCAGTTCTTAGTCCTACCCAACAAAAAGGGACTATTGATGCCAGCATTTATCAAGGTTTTGAATATGAAATCATCATTAAAGAAGAAGAAATGGATCTGGCGAAGATATCCCAGACGGGAACACTGGGAAGTAGTATAGATGATTTATTACCAGCTTCTGTTCAGAATTTTAAATCTCGCGAAAAAAAAGGACAGAATCTCACTGAAACAGGTGGAATGATACCCGTCTATAAAATTAAGCTTATTATTTTTTATCCAATTAAAGGAAATCAAAAAGGAAAATATGAAATTTTATCTTACAAAGCCATTAAGAATATACAATAAAATAAAAATTTTTTTTATTCAAGAGGAAGCAAAGCTAAGCAGAGCTTTGAAAAGATTAAAAAAGGGATTCACTTTAATAGAAATTGCCATTGTAATTCTAGTACTTTCAATTCTTTTTGTTGTTCTTTTTGGTGTAAATTTTACAGTTTCAAAAATTTCGAAAAATAGTTCCCATATTGCTCAAAAAAGAACACAGGTAATTCATGTATTAAATATGATCCAGAGTTCTATTCGACTGGTGTATTATTACCCTGAACAGGATAAAACTGTTTTTTTTGGAAAAAGTAATGGAATTGAAAATTCAAGATCCGATCAGGTTACTTTCACAAGTATTTTACCGGGTTCAGAACTTTCTGGAGGTGGAACAGTAGGAGAAGTTTCTTATTATCTAAAAAAAGATAATATAATGGATACGGGGAAGCTTTATCGAAGAGAAGAAAATATCGTTGATGAATCTCCTTACTCAGGAGGAGCTCATTACCTTTTACTGGATAATGTGGTTTCCTTTCATATCCAATATTCAATTAATGGAGTAGACTGGCAGGACAATTGGAGTTCACGAACAACACGAAGAATTCCAAGAATGATCAAAACTAAAATCATAGTAAAAATTGCTGGAAAAGAAGAAATATTTGAAACCTTATCGATTCCAGGAGTATATTTGAAATGAGTATTCATTATCGAAACAACTGTTTTTATGAAAATTATAATCTTCAATTTTAGTTTTTTCTTTCTTTTATGGATTGCAGGAGACTAACGAAAAAAAATCTTATAGAGCATAAAGGAACGCTACGGCAATTTTCAAAAATGAAATTTTTAGTAAAAAAGTACGAGTTAAATTTAAAGATAAAAGAATTTCTTAACATCCCAATCCTAATTTTAGAATTATGATTCCATTTCAGAGGAATAGGGGTTTTAAAGGAATAACTATTCCAGAATTGAAATATAGAGTAAAGAGTATAGGAATCTTATGAGATTCATAGGGAATAAGTATTCTGTGATAGAAACTAGGGAGGAAACATCTTAGAATTTTTTATGTTCTGAGTAGAATAACATTCCACCTCAGTAAGTATAATGAAAGCAGAATAGCATCTTGAAAAACTCGAATGGAATCATTATTTCAGTAAGGGAATGAAGAAAATACATTGCACATTGTAAGATTTTCTAAAATTTCAATGGAATAATTATTCCAGAATAATTTAATTTATTTTGTTCGGGATATTTTTTCAGGAATAACTATTCCAAAAAAAATTTTGCTAATTATGATTCTAGAAATCCTTATCAGATTCTAAACTACAAATAGAAATGACATATATGTTTTTCTGGTTGATTCTGAATTTTTAGAGATGATTTTGTCGAAGGTCCATTTATTAATTTACTTCTATTCCCTGGATAATTTTCAGAGCTTCAAAATGATCAGAAATATAATCTATAATTAAAAATGAGGTAAGTTTCATCAAAGGATAAAATTGATGATTATATGTGACTATATAATAAATGGTTTTTAACATGGAAAGAAATCTGGCTTTCATAGAAATTATAGTTGAATTTTCTATTTCTGGAATATGAACTTTATCAAAATTTATTTGGTTAAAAATAAGTTTCAATTCGGTTAGTAGAACTAAAAAGTCTTCCATAAAAAAACCAAATATTTCCTCATATTTTGAAATATCTAAATTTAAAAGACGATTCCTTTCAAGTTCAGGATCATCTTTTAAATACTTTTTATAGTCTATTTTTTCTAAAACCAGTTCTCCGTTTTCGGAAATACGTAATTCATAAAATCTGGAAAGGTTTAATTCATAGACTTTTTTGATTTCAGGTTTATTGATATCAGGTTAAATCCTAATTTGGTAAAATCAAGTTCTCTTTTGAAAAATTCTGGAAAAAACTCTTCTTAAATTTTTGATTCGAATTCTTCATTGTTATCAGAGTGCAGTTATGCGTCATTGTAATAAGTAAGAGTGTACAATAAATCAAAATTTTGTTTTGTAATTTCTAAAAATCTTTTCATTAATGTTATAAATATTAAAGTTTCAAAATTCAAATTCCTTCCTTTAAAAATTAAAAATTAATACTTTTTCAATGGATGATTCTCCAAAAAATTTCAATTATGGCATTTTTATCAATTCTTTTTTTAAATCTATAATCAGTAGACTCACCAAAAGGGGAGTATCCTTAAAAAAAAAGCTATAATCTATGTGGAACTATAAGTTTGAATTTCAGTACTCTTACCTCATCAAGCCTTTCTCTTTCAATAATCCGATTACATTGTTTGACTTTACTATCTCTTTATGCAACTGCTTTAAATACAAATGTTCCTGAATTTTTTTAATCCTTTCTTCTACACCTTCCGGCAAATATTCCAGCTTCGCTTCTATTGCC
>FWPU01007303.1_pt1 | contig 20577 bp, 17 predicted proteins | sample 2228361 | NCBI WGS metagenome assembly FWPU01 (sample SAMEA103939777, study PRJEB20133) | metagenome
TATCATAACACCTTATCTACATTATATTACCTATATCAATTTAATTAATATTTTTCTGGGAATTGTAAAAACCATTCTGGTATTTTTTAAAAATTCTCAAAATACTCTTGAAGAAAGTAGATATATTAAAATTGGTTTATTATTGCTAATCCCTTTTATTGTAAATGATGCCCTGATTGCTCTTGATCTTTTACATACTCATCGATTATTTGTGTTTTCTTATCCTATTTTTTTACTTGCCGTTGCTATCAGTTTATCAGATAAAGCCTTACAATTAAAAAGAGAAATCTTTGAAAAAACCAATGAATTAAGAAAACTGGAAAAAGATAAATTAAATATAATTTATAATATTTCTAATGAATTTCAGACCATTTTTGAAGTTTTAAAACATGCTCTTGAAAAAAACAAAGATCCTTATTCCTATATTTTAAAATTAGAATATTTAATTCAAAGCGCGGAAGTTCTTGATTTACTTGAAAATGAAAAATATATACTAACACCTATAAAAATTAATATCAGAGAAGAGCTAGATTTAATTATCAAAAATGTAATACAACAAACTTTTGAGAAAAAAATGAGAATCCAGTATGAATTTAAAACAGAAAAATCCGAACTCTGGACAGATGAAAAACTCTTTCGATTAATTGTTTTTCATTTACTGGAAAATGCTCTTTTATATTCAACAGAAAAGATAAACATCTCAGTGGATTTTGAACAGGATACCTTTATCCTTAAAGTTCAGGATCAGGGAATAGGAATTCCCATTGAATTGCAGGATAAAATCTTTGAAAAATATATTCGTGGTAATACAGAAGTTCCAGGCAGTGGTATTGGATTAACATTAGTTCGAGAAGCAGTTTTTAAAATGAGCGGTATTATTTCTTTTGAAACTAAACCCAATTTTTATACAATTTTTGAAGTTCAATTACCTGCATTAAGAGTATAATTTATGAAAAAACTATATACACTCCTCATTGTTTTATTTTCTGTGCAATCCTTACATTCGGAAGTTTTATCAAGCTGGAAAATTTCTCTGGCAGATGATTCCACCAAAAATATTCTACTGGATTTTGATGATAGTAACTGGAGTGAAATTCAAATCCCTCAATCGTTCAGTAAAATAATTCAAACCTCATCAAAAGTAATCTGGCTAAGAAGAAAAATAAATTTAGATTTATCTCGACAATATTCACTTATAATTTCTAGAGTTCAGGGGAAGATGGATGTATACTTTAATGAAACTTTAATATATAATCAAATTATGGTTCCTCATAGTTCTATACTGCTAAAATTGCCTGTTCATTTGTATAGATCTGAACATAACGTTATATCCATCAAATTTTATTTGGAAGCTTTTGAATCAGGTATTTTTGAAAATATTTATTTACGAGAAACCCCCATTGCTATAAAAGAATATTATTCTAAGAATCTGTTTATTTTATTTCAGATCGTTTTTCTGGGAGGAATTAGCATTTTTATTTTTTCTTTATATTTCCGTTTTAGAGAAAATAAAGAATATTTATATTTGAGTTTACTCTATCTATTCACTTCTTTATCGGGTTTATTTTCAACTCATTTTTTCCTCTCGCAATTAAATAATATATATTTTATTAAATTTTTTTATGGTATAGCTATGGGTTTACCTGTTTTTCTTCCTATATTTTTTATAAGATTTTTTAGTTTATACTACGACAAAGAATATCTAAAAAATAACTATGATTTTATATTTGCATTTTTCGCTTTTCTTCTTATTGTTATAGCAACGTTTATTAATATATTTTATGGTAATTTATTAAATATATTATTGATTCTTTTTTTTATTATTATTTTGTTTTTTACATATGTAATTTCTATATTTTTCCGAATTAACTTAAGTAAAAATCCTGAATTCTATTTTTATCTATGCAGCTTATATTTTATTTTTAGAACTTTCCCAAAAATTTGAATATAAAGATCTTATTGCTTTAATTGCTCTAATTTATTTATTATATCAAAGTTTTGATTCCCTGATTGATCTGAATTATTTTAAAGAGGAAAGATTTATAAACCGTCTTAGTGTATTTATAATCCTTTTGATTCCATCAGGGATGATTCTTATGGAAATTATTTCTTTGCAAAAAAGCGTAGAACAGAAAGAAGGTCAATTTTTATCATTTGATATCTTACAAACGCGAATCTTTTCGTATATAATAGTGGCATTGAAAAAACCAATTTTCAATTTAATTGATTTTTTAAAAAAGAAAGATTCTATAAATAATATAAAAGAAATCATCTTTCATATTGAGGATTTAAGTAAAAATCTAAATGACATTCTTGAATTAAGTCGTATGGAAGCCATAGAAGAGCCAGAATCATACACGGAAATCAATGTAAAAGATTTTCTGGAAACAATGTTAGCAAGAAGCAATATTACCTATCATATTTATGTAGATCCGGATCTAATAATTGAAACATCTCTCGAACTTGTGAATTCATTAATTATTAGATTAATTGATTTTCCCGGTTTTGGAAGTTTTCAACATATCGATTTAATTATCATTTCTAATAAAGAGAATCAAATATTATTCAAATTTTTTCTTTTTAATAAAAATATAAAATCTTTAAGTAGAATTTATAATATTTTAAAGGAAAAAATTTCAGACAAAGAAGGATTATGGATTTACTGGAAAACTATAAAAGAAATTATAAGAATTCTGGGCGGCGATTTAACAATCAAACTGTTTCAGAAAAAATATTTATTCTTAGAATTCTCTCTTGAGGGAAGAAAAATCAGTCCGGATAATAAAAAGGAAAAAAAAGATTCCTATTCATTAATATACTTAAATTCCAGTGAAAATAAACAGGAGAAAAATAATTCTTCAATTATAGAAAAATTAAAAGATAGTTTACAAAAAATCATTTCAAAAAAAATTATTTAGAACTATGGAAACTTTTATAGAATTTGATTTTCAGAACAGGCATCATAAATTACCCATTATTGTAGGAACAGATGGAAGACTGGCAGTGGACGTAACTTATTTAAATTCCAAAGTGAATTTATTTACGTTTGATCCAGCCCTCAATAATACAGCCATTGCTAAAAGCTCAATCAGTTATATAGATCCCAGAAAAGGTAAGCTTTTTTATAGAGGTTACGATATTGAAGAGCTGGTTGAAAAATCCACTTTTGTAGAAACAGCATTTTTGTTAATTTATGGTTATTTACCTACAAAAGAAGAAATGAAAAATTTTTCTCTTAATTTAAGCAAACATTCCATGATTCACGAATCGATGAGGACTTTTTTTGATGCTTTTCCGGGCAAAGCACATCCCCTGGCAATACTTGCTACATTGGTAACAGGTCTTTCTTCATTTTATCCTTTGTCTTTTGAAGAAAATATGAAAAAAGGAATTGATATACGAATTCGTTTACTAGCAAAAGTAAGGACTCTTGCTGCCTGGTCTTATAGAAAAAGTATGGGGCTACCTATAATTTATCCGCTTGATGAACTTCCCTATTGCACAAATTTTCTCAATATGCTTTTTGCTATGCCCACTGAACCTTATACAGTGGATCCAATCGATGATAAAGTGCTGAATCAGGTATTGATATTATACGCTGATCATGAAATGAATGCCACCACATTAGCTGTTCGTGCTGTTGCCAGTGGAAGAGCAAATTTATTTGCCTGCATTAATGCAGGAATCTGTTCCCTATGGGGTTCAAGAGAATCGGATGCTAATGTTCCACCCATAATAATGTTACAGGAAATGATTAATAGCAATCTGTCACCTGAAAAATATTTTTCTGATTTTGTTTCCGGTAAAAAGCAATTAAAACTGAATGGACTTGGTCATAATGCTTACGAAGTAGAAGACCCACGTGCTACCATAAGTCGAAAAATATTTAGGGAATATTATAAATTCAAATTAACAAAAGATTCTTCCTATAAAGATGATCCCATTCTGAATAAAGCATTGGAAGTTGAGAATTATATATTAAATCATCCACTGTTTAAAGAAAAAAACCTTTATCCGAACGTAGAATTTTATTCAGCTCTAATTTTCCGATTAATTGGAATTCAACCCGAAATGAACAACGTTGTTAGAGCTATCGGGAAATTAGCAGGATGGCTGGCTCACTGGACTGAACAGAGAGAAAATCCAGATAGAAAATCTTATAGACCACAGCAAGTATATGTGGGAGATTTGCAAAAGAAATATATCCCTATTGATTCTCGCTAGATTTTTTTGCTTTTCGATTGAGAATTCTATCTAAAATAGGAATTCGTATACCTAATTTCTGTAAAGAATAGCTAAGGATAGCAATAGCTATTCCTTCATCCATCCATCCTAAAATAGGGATTGTATCTGTAAATTCTGGTATAAAAACATAAATGAAGGATAGAATCGATAATATCAACCAGAACCATTTATGTCGGGGTGATTGATTATTTTGGCTCTCTGGAATTTCCAATTGATTATTTTGTTTATCATTCATTACCATAATGAGGAAATAGTATTTGAATCTGTTCTTCCGTAAAGCCATTATTAATCAATTTGTGAATAATTTTTTTTTCATCTTTATTTTTCGATTTTAATTTTTCTACAAGTTCTCTCATTTTCTGTATCCAGAATTCTTTCTCCACATTAGATAATTTGTAATCGACATCGTCTTCCCTGAACCCCATTTCCACAAGTAATTTTTTTATTTTTAAAATCCCATAATATTTTTGAGAATATTTTTTTACGAAATGATCCATCGTATTTATATATGTTCCAGGAAAATTCTGTCTTATATATTCTAAATAAGAATCATAATCCAGAGAAAATTGATGGGGATATAAATCATTATAAGCTTTAAGAACTTTTTCATAGGATTCACGAGGAGCTTCTCCAAAAGTGTATCTAAACTTATGCATCAATTGCTGGTGTATTAAATTTTGTTTGTAATTTTTAAAATCAAAACGTATTAATTTCCCTTCTCGTTTTTTAAAATTATCAAATGGTTTGTTCGTTTTCATTGTGAATAAATTCTAAAATGACTTAAAATATGTCAAGTAAAATGTATCTCTTTAGAGAAAAATAACTTTAGTATCAATTTTTTGTTTTTATTTATTGACTTAAAAAAAAAATGTATTCTTTTTAGACCCTAAAAAAAATCCTTTAAAGGAGCTAATATGGATTATTTATTAATTTTTTTATCATTTTCGCTTTCTGTTTCAATAAGTTTATTTTTCATAAATAGGCTAAGTACGCGAATTAAAAGTAGAGGCGAAGAAAATACAGTTGAGGCTATTGAAAATTTAAAACAGGAATTCAAAGAATGGATACAAAAAGAAAAAATTGAAATAAAAGATACACTGATTGAATTTGATTTGAGAATTCGTCAGGCAAAAACCACTTATGAAAACCTGGAGCAGATGATACAATCGAACCAAAATCAAATTAAAAAATTAGAAGAACAATTTGAATTCACCAATGAAATAGCAGAAAAAGTAAAAACAATTTATCAGGATACTCAACTTTTAAATAGAGATTTACAAATTCTTGAAAAAGGTTTTGAAAAAGTAAATTCAATTTATGAGATCTTAAAAGGTCTTGAAGAAAAAGCTTCTGATTTAGAACATACTATTAGTGAAAAAGAAATAAATGCAAACAAAAAAATTGATAAAATGCTATCACAAATTATCGAAGAAGCGAATATAAAAGTAAAAGATTTTGTTAATAAAGAAAATTTAGTTTTAAAAGAGATGATGAATCAAATTGAAGGATTATCAAAAAAATTAGATGAGCAAAAATATCAGCTTGAACTTTTTCAGGAAAGAATTGCTAATTACAATCATAATTTAGATGAAAAATTCTCTCTTGAATCTGTAAAAATCGAAGAAAAATTTATCGAATTTTTTAGAATGTATCAGGAAAGATTTAAAAATGTGGAAAATGGTTTATTACAAATAAAAGAAACAGCCGTTCAATCTTTAAAAGATGAAATCACAAAAATTCGCTCTGAAATTGATACTTTAAATCTAGAAACCCTTACCAAAAGAGATGAAATTCTAAATGAAACCCGAAGAATGGCAAATGGTATTGTAAATCAAATCAATGAATTTCAAATTAAATATCTGAATGTAGAAAATAAATTACTGGATCTGGTAAACAAAGGTAAAAATGAAATTCAAAATAAATACGAAGAAATAATGGATCAGATTTCTATCGAGTCTTCAAGTATAATTCAGGAATTTCGCGATAAAATGGAATCCCTTTACGAAGAATTAAAAGAAATTAAAAATGAAAAAATAGAAAAAATTGATGATTCCATAAAAAAAAATTATGAGAAATATGAAGAAAAATTTAAACAATACATAAACGAAGAAGAAAAAAGAATACAACTGATAAAAAAAGATTATCAATCAATTCTTGATAAGTTTATTGATCTTGGAGATCAGTTGAAAAGAGATTTACTGTATAACCTTGAAACTTTAAAACAGGAACTTGCCACTTTCTCAGCTATGGAAAAAGAAGAAATATTAAGATCACGAGAAGGGTTTTTTAAATTAAAAGAAGAGATAGAATCAAAAGTTGATTATATAGATGAACAGATGCGCGAAAGTTCAAAATTGAAACAAAAAATTGAAGAAGTTTCAGAAAAAGTAATCAGGGAAATTAAAGATTATGAAAATCAGGTTATTCAGGAACTCGAAAAAAAAGGAATGAAATTCCTTGAAGAACAAGATGAAAAATTAGGAAAACTGAATCAAACAATTGATGATAAAATTTCTCGTCAATTAACAATCTTAATTAGCAAAGGACAATTACAGATCGAAGAATTAGAAGAAAGAACTTCTGCTACTATTCGAAAATCTATGGATACCATTCAAAAAGATTTAGCCACTGCAAGAAATGAAATTATGGGAATTAAATCTGAAATATTAAAAGAAACAGATAAGATCAGACTACTTAAAGACGAAATTTTTAGAGAACTTCAAGAAGATTCACAAAGAATACGAAAGTTCGAAGAAAAACTTTCCCTCGTGGATACAGCAGAAGATTTTATGATTAAATTTGACCAAACTCTCGAAATTCTTACCAGAAGATTCCATCAGCTTCAGGAAGAAAAAAAACAAATGGAAGATTTTTTCTCAAAAATTATGAACTTCCATACTATAAAAGATAAAATTGATCAGGAGATTAAATTACTGAACGAAAGAAAAGCATTACTCGATACAGTAGAAAATCGTTTTTCTCAATTGAATGAAAAAATTCAGGATGTAGAAGTTAAACTTGTAAGCATTGAAAGCGCTGACAAAGTTGCAGAAAAAATTGAACAAAGATTAATGAAATTCGAAGAATATAGAAAAGCCTTTGAAGATTTCTTTTATGAACTAAGTGAAAAAAGAAAGTATATTGAGAATTCTCTGAGAACTATTGAAAAATCACGAAAAGAAGCAGTAGAAGCAGGAGAAAATGCTAAACAATTATTAGAAAAAATGGAACTTTTTGAAATTCGTAAAAATTATATTCAGGAAGAAATTGAATCACTGGAAAAAAAACTCATTGAAGTAAAAGATATTCATTCCCGATTTAAAGACATTGAAGCCAGATTTGAACACATTGATGTTCTTATGGCTGATCTGGAAGCAAAACAAAATCAAATTTCAGTGATGTCGAAACGATTATCAGAAATTAGCGATAAAGGTGGATATATAAAAAATGAACTTGAATCACTAGTTTCTGAGGCAACGGAAAAAATGGATAAATTGAGTGCTTTTTACGAAACTGTTGAAAAATTACTCTCTGACGCTGAAAAAGCAACTTCTGAAAAAGACAAAATAAAACCCGGAAAATCTCCTACAATTGATGAATGGAAAAAAGAAGGTATTCTAACTCTTTATTTTAAACATAAATGGGAACCTGAACAAATCGCAGAAAGATTAAATATAGATATTTCACTGGTAAGAGCTGTTATCTCAACAGCACAGGTAAAAGGATAATTTATGAAGATTTATATAATTTTCTTTATAACTTTTTTAACAATAAATTCTAAAATATACAGTGATGAGAAAATTTTAAATGAACATATAGAAAAATTTTTTGAAATTTATCAAAAAAAAGGAATTGAATTTGCAATTGATTATTTTTTTTCTCTTAACCCTCATTTGAAAAATAAGTCTAAAGAATTACAACAACTTAAACAGGAAGCCAATAATATTTCACGAATGGTAGGGAAATATATTCAGTACAGGGTAATTCATTCTAATTTCGTTAATGACTCCATTTATCTCATCGTTTGTAGTGTCAATTATGAAGAACAACCTCTTAAGTTTTCCTTTGTTTTCTACAAATCCCGGAAGGACTGGATTTCGTATCGATTTGAAATCGACACGAATTATCCCGATAAGTACTTAGATACAATCATTCAGAATATTAATTAATTTTATCATATAGAAGTTCACATGCCTCAGCAACGGTATATTTCTTTAAAACATCTATGGCAGATTCTTTAAATTTTTTCCAGGATTGATGCAGTGGACATGGTTCTTCTTCGCTACATTCCGGCCATTCCATAACACATCTTTCTAATTCTTCTTCATACATGGTATGTCTTATAACATCATGTAGAGTCAATTTCATATTTTCAGCAGGAAGATAAAAACCCCCTGTCGGTCCCGTAGATGATAATAAAATTTTGTTATGAACAAGTCCCTGTATAATCCTTGCCATATAGCTTTTGGAGACCCCTAATCTTTCTGCAATTTCTTTTACTTTATAATATTTTTTGTCATTTTTATGCTTGGCTAAAAACAACACAGATTTGATTAATAAAATGGTATGCCTGTCGAATAACAATGTTTCCATAGCTTATCTATATATTTTTAGATATCGGAATAAATTACATAAAGATATAGTCAAGTAAAATAAAAATTCAAATATTTAATTCTAAAATTTTATTATAAACCATTTCCCCAGTAATTTCTTTCATACAACGAAAATGTTTTTCGGGACATTTTTTCCCACCGTGAGTGCCACAGGGCCTACAATATAAATTTTCTATTTCAACTATTCGGCTATTATTACAAATAGGTGCATAACCCAATTCTTTCGTAGTAGGTCCAAAAATTGCCACTACGGGAATATGGGCAGCACAACCAAAATGAACCGGTGCAGAATCATTGGAAACTAATAGACGACATAACTTTAATAGAGAATATAAGGTTAATAAATCAGTTTTACCACAAAAATTGTGTATTTTTTTATACAATACGGCTGGTAATATAGTTTTTGCTATTTGTAAAACATGTTCAGCAATATCATAATCCGATGAGGAACCAATCAAAATAATATCAGATTTATATTTTTCAATTAATCTTCCAGACAATTCCGCAAAACCCCAGGAAGTCCATCTTTTCGTAGGCCATATAGAGGAAGGAGCTATGGCTATGGGTTTTGATGGAAAAGTTTCTATTAAATTTTTTGCTTTTTTTTTGCTATCTTCTGTTTCTTCAAGAATTGGTGCATCTGGATAATCTTTAAGTTCAGGAATTAATGAATCTCTTAAAAAATCCAGTAATCTATGAATTTCATGTTTATTAGTTCTATCCAATCTTTTATCATACACGATTGAAGATAAAGCTGAATTTTTATATCCAACTTTTAATGGACATTTTAAGAATAAAACAATCAAACTGGTTCGCAAAGATTGATGAGGAGATAAAACTACATCGAATTTTTTTTTTCGTATTAAATTAATAAATGAAAACATTCCTAAGAATTTATGTTTTCCTTTTTTATCAAGAATCATTATTTCATCAATAAATTTTAAGGCTTTGAGAATTTTTTCAGCTTCAGGTTTAACCATTACAGAAAGTTTTGAATACGGAAAGAAATCTTTAATAGATTTAAGCATAGGAGTTGTAAGAACAACATCACCAATAAAAGCAGTTTGTATTACTAAAATTCTGGGATTCTTATCCATTATTTATTATCCAAAAAAAAAATTGTATTATGATAAAAAACAAAAAAATTCATCTTGAATGCAGTTTAAAATTTTAGACCGCTTTATTTTTATAGAGATTCTTAAACCCTTTTTTATATCTCTGTTTTTCTGGACTACTTTGTTCATGTCTCTTATTTTTAAAGAAATAATTGGAGATTTAATAGGAAAGGGAGTAGATACAATAAAAATTATTGAATACATCATTTATTTAATTGGCGAAAAAATTACCAATGCTATTCCCATTGCTTGTTTATTTGCAGCCATTTTATCCAGTGGACGCTTATCTGGCGATTCTGAAATTACAGCTATAAGGTCTGCGGGAATAAGCTTTCGGAGAATTTATTTGGTATATATAATCTTTGGTTCTATTTCCAGCTTATTTGTAGGTTTTTTTTATTTTTACTGGGGTCCCTTAAGTAGCAAAAAAAGACTCGATTTTGAAGAATGGTTAAAAGCATATCATAGTTTGAGTCTTGTTAAATCCGGAAGATTTATGAATTTTGTGGATACAGAAAGATTGGGAGATTATGGCCAGGATATTTATGCTCAATATAGAAATGGTTCAACTTTAGTAAATGTTCAGATACGAAAATGGAAAAATCAATTTTCAGCATCAGAAAGTTATGTTCATTCTATTCAACCAAGGATGGTACAAATTATACAGGCAAGAAAAGGTCAAATTTTAACTCGAATTAATGAAGATGGTACCAGAGAAAATTTTATACGACTGGAATCGGGTTATATGATGGAATTTAAACCAGATTGGACAGGAATAGAAATTACAGATTTTACCAACGGGTATATGGATCTTGTCTTTATGGAAACCAGGCCCAAGATAGCAAAATTAGATGTTAAACCAGAAAATTATACTTTTCCACAACTACTGGATTTCTTAAAAAGACTGGAAAAAGGAGAACACAGGATTGACATTACTACTCTAACAGGAGGAGATTTGAACATAAAAATGGATAAAATTTCTGAAGGTGAAAGAATTCCATCAATTAAAGAAATGAAAAATTATATCGCTCAAACCCAGGTATGGTTACTTCAAAATTTACAAAATACTGGAAAACCGGGTGGCCCTACTATTGAAGAATATAATCAAAAAGCCCAACTCGTATTAAAATATCAAATATTTCTTAAAGATGTTGAAAAAACAAAAAGAAGATTTGAAGTAGAAATTCATAGAAGAATAGCAATTCCCATTTCTTCAATTATTTTCGTTTTTGTAGGCTTCCCGCTGGGACTGGTATCCCGACGAACAGGAAAAGGAATGGGTTTTACTGTGGCTCTGTTTACTTTTCTCATTTACTATTTTTTCTTAACTCTCGGTATCTCTAATGCTTATGAATTTAAATGGAGCTCCTTTGCAGGAGTCTGGAGTTCTCATTTTATTATTTTTGGATTGGGATTTTATCAGGCATCCCGCAAAACTGATGATTTCCCATTTTTTTCTAAATTCTTAAGCAAAATAAATCTAATTGTAAAAAAAACCATATATCCCACAAAACTGGTAATTGTTCTGGAAGATTTCTTACAGAAGATTAGCAATTTTTCTAAAAATTTGTTGTCAAAAAAATGAGATAAATTAAAACTATAACAAATGGTACCTGTAAAAGTCTGGCATTTATCTCAAAATTTAAAGTTTCCTTTAAGAATCAAAGTAGATACCAGCTCAGAAAAAAATTTACAATTAGAAATAATCGAAAAAGATTTTCAGGATATCAAAGATATCTCATTTGATGATGATAACATTAATATCATAGTTTTTCATTTATTGGATGAAGAAAGTAAAGAGCAGGTAACTAAATCTATTAATCAGTTGCCTGTTCTTGTCCCCCATATTAAAATTATTATTTGCCCCGAAAAGCTGGTTGAAGAATTAAATTCCAAAATAGAAATCAAAAGAAGGCTTTATCTATTAGATGAACAAACTAAAACTACCACTCTTAAAATGTTTCTGGAATTTGTTATTAAATCAGAAAGATATAGAAAAATTATTCAGGACTTTTCCAATCAGGTAAGAAAATATAGAGATTTTTTGGAAGGATATATACAATTAATTCGAACAGAATTACTAGATACAAAGAATGAATCTAAAGCATTCCAGCATTTGTTAGAATTTGAGCAGGAATATAGAGCATTTGAAGAAAAAGTAAATCGAGCACTTGAGGAAGCATTATCTCTGAAAGAAAAAGAAATGATGGAACTACAAACAACTCTTAAAGCACTGGAAAAATTAGGTGAATTTCGTGATCAAGAATTAGATGAAGCAAGAAAAACCCTAGAAGCTGCACAATTGGCCCTTGAAATTAGTAGAAAAGAAAGCATAGAAAGAGAAAGGATAATCGAAGCACTGGAACAGTTAAATATTTATACTGATACAGAAGTAATGGAATTATATAAAGAAAATCAAGAATTAAGGAAAAAATTAGGATTGCCTCCTCGCGATAAATATAAATAAATTTTCCTTTTCTTTTTTGTTATCATTACGATAATTTTTCTATATGAAAAGATTTTATCTATTTTTATTTTTACCTTTTATTTCGTTACTCTCCATACCATTATCACAATTTCAGATGCCATATTTTAAATATAAAGAACAGGAATCATTAACACTATTCCAGCAGGGCGTAAGTAGTTTTAATGCTCAGGCATATCATACTTCTCGAAATTTTTTTTTAAAATCTCTGGAACTATATCCTAAATTTTATTTTGCCAAAAGATTTTTAGCTGACTCTTATTTTTTTTCTGGAAATATAGAAAAATCATTACAGGAATACGAAGTCTTAAAAAATCAATTTCCTTTTGATGAGTATATTCAATATAAAGTAGAAACACTGGAAAAATTACTTTTATATTATAATTTACCTGAAACTGAAAATCAAAAAAATTATTCTTTTTCTTTAATAAAATTATTGAATCATAAAGATTTTGGTATTGATAGAAAACTCATTCCTATTGGAGTTTTTGAAGATTCGGGATTTATTTATATCTTGACTTATGAACCTGCAGGACTCTGGATTTTTGATAGAGAGTATAATTTAATAAAAAAAATTACCGGTACATTGTTTACAAATTTACAGAGACCAAAATATCTATTTGTAAAAAATAAGAAGGTAATAATTTCCGATTCCATGAATAATCAGGTGGTAATCTTTGATATAGAAAATCAATCCCTCCAATTTCTGAGAAATATAGATACTCCTCGGGATGTTTTTGTACTTCAAAACCAAATTTTTATCTGGAGTGGATCTCAATATAGATTTTATAAATATGACTGGAGAGGTAATTTTCTTGGGTATTTCACGATTAAAAAAATCGAAGGAAATTTTGCTTTTACAGAAGAGTATTCTTTTACCACTGATGGTGAAAAAAATATTTTTCTGGGTACAAAAAACAAGATTCATTTTATAGATCAGGCAGGATTTGAATATAAAGTCTTTCCGGTAAACTTATCCCATATTTCGAAAATTCATTATTTTTCAGAGGGTTTTTTAATAATTGAAAACCATAAAAATTTATGGATATGTAATCGGGAAGAATGTTCTCGAATTGAGGATTTAGATTTTTCTAGTAAAAAAAAATTTGAATATATCACTGATGCTTTTTTTAACCAGAATTTACATATCACAGATATTTCCGGTAATATATACTATTTTATGAAATCCTCAGAAAAGCGAAAAAATCTGCTTATCAATATTTTGAGAGTTGAATCCCGGCAATTTCCCAATATTGCTATTCAATTAAAAATTTCAGATTTATCAAAAAGGAATTATTTATTGAACTTAAACCCAAAAAATTTTGAAATTTTTGAAAATGATAAAAGAATATATTTAATTAATACAAAAAATAGAGAAATGTTTAAGGATAGAAATTATTTTCTAATCATTAAAGATAGCAACATAGATATAAAAAATTTTGCATACGAAAAACAATGGAAAAAACAATTTTACGAATTTCTTGATAATTTAAAAATCACAGATAAAGTTTTTTTATCTACATCAGACGAAAATTTAAAAATACTTTATCAGGGAAATTATAAAATTGAAATTTATGATATTTTAAAAAAGCAAATACCTGTTATAAATCCTTCAGCTATTTTAAAAAGTCTTGAACAAGGTATTTATTTTTTATTACCTCATAAAGGGAAACGAGCAATCATATTGATAAGTGATGGCGATAATCTTGATGAACATTCAGACATAGGTATAATCGAATATTTATCAAGAATTCATTCTATCCCTTTTTTTATAATGAGTTTAAATAAAAAAAATGAAATTTTAAAAAATCTCTCTAAAAACACCGGCGGAGCATACTTTTATTTTTATGAAAATGGAAATCCAGGAATAATTTATCAAAAAATGAAGCAGCTTGAATGGGAAGAATATTTAATTACCTATGAGTCTCCCATCGTATACAAACCGCAAATTTCCGGGAAATATATTGATGTTAAAGTTAAATTGAATTTTTTACAGTACGGCGGAATGGGACAAGGGGGTTATATTGTTCCTTAAAAAATTTTTATTAATTTTTTTTATTTATTCAGTTTATAATCTTTTCCCGCAGGATCTCAGAACTATAAAAGAATATTCTTCTTCTGAATTACTAGAGATGGGGAAAAAACAGTTCAATAATGGATACTATGAAAAATCTGCTATCTTTCTTGAAGAATTTTTAGAAAGAAATCCTCAACATCGGGAAGCTTCTCTAATTTTTTTTAAATCACTTATAAATTCAAATGATCTGGATAAAGCATTTAGCATTCTTTCTAAAATGGAAATAAACTTTCCTGATTTATCAACTGTTCAAATTATGAAAGGTTTTTATTTGTTAAAAAAAGGTAGAATCTCAGATTTAGAAAATTTAATTCAGGCTTTAGATCAAAACCAGATAGATCAATCCGATCTCTGGCTTTTAAAAGCTGATTTTTACTCCCAAAAAAATCAGAATTCAATGGCTTTGCTTTTTTTTAAAAAATATATAAATCAATTTCCCGGAGAACCTACAATTTATATTAAAATGATCACTTATTATATACATCAAAATGATTTTGAAAATGCTAGTAATTATTTAAAAAAATTCAAGGAACTTTTTCCAGAAAATATTGAATATTATAGATTAATAGGTGATTATTACCTGGGCTTCTATTTAAAACAACTATCAGAGATTTCTTTTTTGAAAAAAAATGAAATTACAGATCTACTCAAACAATCTCTTCTATATTATAAAACCTATTACAATTATAATGACTCAAATTATGATGTTTTAAACCAGATTCTATATATATCGTATTTATTAAACGAAAAATTTGATTTTGAAAATTTTTTACAGTTTACTAAAGATCCCATATATAAAGCTAATTATTATCAGCACGCCAATTTAGAAAATCTAGAATCTATACTTAGAAATAATTGCGAAAAGAAAGAATATCTCCTGTCCTGTTTCCGATATGATCTCTTTTTACTGGAAAAACAAATGAAAAAACAGCTCTTTAAGAGAATGAAATATTATTCTACAAAAGTTTCAGGATTCGAAAATACTTTGCCAAAAAGAGAAAAACTCAATTATTATCTCTGGGCAGAAAAACTCTATTCAGGTGATGTACAATATCTTGAAAATAGAATTCAGTTTTATAAAACCAGTGGATATTATGAAGATTATTTTCTGGATTTATACGAAGCATCACGACAGGAGAGTAATCCTCAATTAAAGGCTCGTTCTAAAATTTCGATGGAAAAGTTTTTACAACAGAAAGATCAGTATTTGCCCCTTAGAGCATTTCCTGATGTATTTCCTTTAGTAATTAAGGACGCTTTAGAGAGAGAAAAAAAAGAAATATTTATATTTACTCCGTTTCCTATCGAAAAACAGGAAAAACATTTCCTTGAATCAGAAATTTTAAGAAATTTATTAAATCAATTAGTAAATTTTGTTGAATACTTTAAAGTAGTGGAAGATGCTGAATGGAAGGATATCAAAAAAAGATTTGTTAAAAATCATACCCATTATTTCTTTTTTAATCCTGAAATCCCTTTGATCCTGGAAGAATGGGAAAGAGAAAAAAACAGAACTATTCATTATTTACTGGAATCCTACTATAAGATTTATCATAATCATATTTATCTAAATCTAATTCTGAGAAACAAAAAAGGAATTGTTTTACAATCAAAAGAATTCTATCTAAAAAATCTGGATGATGATATTCGTCTAGCTTCTACTGTTCAAAATTTTTTATTAGAATCTATGCCTCTGGAAGGAAAATTTTTAAAAAATATTGAAAATAAGTTTTTGATAAATTTAGGAGAAGTTGACGGAATTAAAAAAGATCAAATTTTCTTTTATAAAGGGAGTTATTATAAAGTATCAGAAGTCTATCCTTATATATCACTACTTGAATTCCTAAAAGGAAATAAAAATTTACCTGAAAAAAAAGAGATATTTGTTCGTGTTTCTAAAAACTAAATTTTAGTAATTTTTTTTAAAATTCCGAAAATAAAACTAATGAAGAAATGGATTTTTTTAATTCTGGCATTAGTCTTCCATAATCTTTTGTGGACAAGAAGTTATCGAGACATTCATGGAAGTTATACCATTGACGATATTTCCAGAAATTTAGAATTTATTTTACAAACTGAAAAAAATTATTTTTCAGAAAAAGAGCCACTTCCTGTTTCTTTTGAAATTAAAAATAAAGGAATTACTAGTTTTCGCTTCTTTATTTCTCAAACCTTCAATGAATCTTTTCAAATGGAAATACTAAATGCAAAAGGAGAAGATGTACAATCAAAACTTACAATTACCAGTGATAGGCAATTTTTTTTAGATGAAATACAGCCTAATAAAATTCAAAATCTGGCAGGGAATACTGTAAAAGAAATTTTGTTGCATCCGGGGGAAAGTTTTAAAAAAACCTTTTTTATTCAAAATCTACCAGAAGGAAAATATAAAATCATAGGTTATCTTATTCCGTATTCTTATGATGAAAAATATAAGCGTCATTTAAAATTTATCTCTCAGAATGCTTTAAATGTTTCTATAAAAACCCAAACCTTATTTAGTTATGACGATGAAGTATTAGCAATTAGAGAGCCGATCCCTGCTCCAGAAGAAGTAGTATATCTTTTTTTAATGGCAGAATACCATAAAGAATGGGAAAAATATCTAAAATATATCGATATAAAGGAATTTATTCAATCTTATGATATTTTTTATAGAAAATACGAAGTTGCAGATTTGAGATAAAAACAAAAAATATTATATGAATTCAAAAATTATTTAATCTCAGGATATACTGATGAAATTAAATCCTTTAAAATCTTAAAAACAGAATATCTCTCACCAAATCAGGCAAAAGTATCTGCTGAAGTTTTAAGAGCCTCCTATAATTATAAAGTTCTCTATCATTATGAATACTTCTTATCTAAAAAAGACTTCTGGCTTATTCAGAAAGCCATAGTATCCATTATAAAAAAATAGTTGAAAAAAACTAAGAAAATTGTAAAATAAAAATATGACAGAGCTTTCAGAAGTACAGGAATTATCAGATATTTTAAAAAATATATCAACTTCAGGTAATATACAGACAGAATTAGATTCAGAAAGTATATCTTTTGGAGATACAGCTAAAACAAAAACCAAAGAAGTCAAACTTTACGATTTTAAAAGACCAGATAAATTTTCCAAAGATCAAATAAGAACGTTGCAGATGATCCACGAAACATTTGCAAGAATGGTAACAACCTCTTTATCAGCTCAACTACGCGCTCCTGTGAGTGTACACGTCAGCACTGTAGATCAGCTCAGTTATGAAGAATTCAATCGCTCCATCCCCTCACCTACTACCCTTGCTATTATAAATATGGATCCTCTAAGAGGTTCGGCAGTTTTTGAAATTGCTCCTGCTCTTAGCTTTGCAATTATTGATAGACTCTTTGGAGGAAAAGGAGAACAACTCAAAAATATAACAAGAGAACTTACTGATATTGAACGTTCTGTTATGGAAAGTGTAATTGTTAGAATGCTGGGGAACTTACGTGAATCCTGGTCTACCTTAATTGATTTACGACCCCGATTAGGAAATATTGAAACCAACCCACAATTTGCGCAGATTGTTCCTCCGAATGATATGGTGGTACTGGTAGCTTTTGAAACTAAAATCTCTGAAGTAGAAGATATGATGAATTTTTGTATTCCTTATATTACCATTGAACCTATTATAAATAAATTATCTGCACAATACTGGTATTCTTCGATTCAAAAATCACAAACAGAAGAAAATCGAGAAGTAATTCAACAACGGCTGGATCAGGTTCAATTAAACCTAAAATGTGAAGTAGGAGAAATTGATATTCCTTTATCTGAAATTCTGGCTCTTTCACCGGGTGATATTGTTCGATTAAATACAAATATCAATGGAGAATTTATAGTACGAATCGGAGACAGAAAAAAATTTAAATGTTTACCTGGAAGAGTGGGAAATCGATTAGCAGTTCAAATTGGTGAATACATAGAAGATATACCAGATGAACTTTTAGCAAGCACAAGGGAAGAAAAAGAATAATTTTTTATTTTAGAGTTTTGAAAAATCATATACTTTTTTGATTATGAATTGACTTTTTTTTGATTTATTTTAACTTATTCTTATGAGTATAATTAATGATCTAGATCATGAAATTCTCAGATTCTTCTTATTATTATATGAACATAATGATGATGGAGGTATTCTGGAAACTCTTCTAAAAAAAATCCCTTTTGGTAGACATCCTCTATATTATGTAGAATTTATTGAAAACCCTCATGTCCGTTCATTCTTAAGATTAAAATATGGTGACCTTATAAATATCAGAAAATTGCTTTATGATTTTAAAAAAATCTCAACAAATCCAGACTTAATGAAAGGAAGTTTTTTGATTTCACGACTATCGGATTCAATTTATTTAGATTTTGAATTGTATCAAAAAGAATTTATAAAATTATCAAATGAATTTATTAAGTCATATCCTAACTTCTGGGATTTATCTCCCTATTATAAATTCGAAAAAATGGTAGAATTTTTATATTTTACAAAAGGTTTTCATGGGAACATAGAAGATTATTATAATGATAAAAACAGTTTTTTAACAGAAGTTTTTAACTTAAAAAAAGGAATTCCCATATCTTTATCCGTTCTTATGATTTTATTTTATGAATCTTTATCTAAATTATATGAATCCCAATATTTACGAAAATTAGATTTCCACATCTATGGAATCAATTTACCTGCTCATTTTATCTTATATTTTGAATCTGCTTCATTTAAGACTTATTTTGATCCTTTCAATTTTGGCAATAAAGTTACTTATGAGGACTGTTGTAAATTTCTTAATGCTTATGGATTTCCAGTAAATATGAATTATTTCCTCCCTGCATCTCCTACTACTATACTAAAAAGAATGCTAAAAAATTTAGAAAATTATTATTCTAATTTACCTGAATCTAAAAAAGAAATGACAGTAAAACAAATGATAAAAATTTTAGATAATTTTCAGGTTGAAGCTTAAATTTCATAATTTAATAAATCAAAACAAGCATAACAAAATAATAAATAAAATTGATGATAAAATTGATTCTATTATAAAAGCTGATCTTAAATTTTATAAAATATTAAAAAAATTTATTATTTCTTCCGGTGGTAAAAGAATTCGTCCTCTCGTGCATTATTATTTTTCAAAGCTTTTAAATTATGAAGGTGAAGAATGGATAGATGTAGGTGCTATTGGAGAGATTATTCATGCCGCCTCTTTATTACACGATGATGTTATTGATAATTCCAGTACAAGAAGAGGAAAACCTGCTTTTCACATTCATGAGGGTAATAAAAAGACCATTTTGGGAGGTGATTATTTATTATCCTGTGGAATCGATCATCTTCGTAAATTAAAAAGTGGTTTTGATTTACTTCCGGGATTTACGAGAGTAATCAGAAATTTAGCCACTGCAGAAATATTACAAATGGAAAACGAAAAAAATCCCCAGATAACAGAAAAAATCTATGAAAAAATTATCATCGGTAAAACCGCCGAACTTTTTGCCTGTATGACTGAATCTGCTTCCATAATAACCGGTCAACTTCATCAAAAAAAATTATTTTATGGTATCGGATTACAAATGGGAAAACTTTTTCAGATACGTGATGATTATTTTGATTATTTTTCAAGCGAAGAAAAATTGGGAAAAAAACCTTATTCAGATTTTAATAGAGGTCTTATTACTTATCCTCTGATCAAATTAAAAAAATGTTTAACAAAAAAGGAAAACCAGAATTTATTCAAAAATTGGGGAAACGATGAACTTCGAATTTCAAAAAAAGAATTATTGATTTATTACTATGATAAATATAAAATCAAAGAAATGATAGAAAAAGAAATTGACAAAAATATTCATAAAATTCAAGAAAAGATTCAATCAGTTGAATCAAAATATACAGTAGAAAAGCAGGAAATTTTAGAAACTTTAAAAAAACTGAAAGTTTAATTTATGAGGAACTTAAAATTATTAAAAATTACTTATTATTTTATTTTACTATCTTTTTTAATGGAGTTTTTTTTAAGAATTTATAA
>FWPU01006281.1_pt1 | contig 20576 bp, 16 predicted proteins | sample 2228361 | NCBI WGS metagenome assembly FWPU01 (sample SAMEA103939777, study PRJEB20133) | metagenome
CCGTTAATAAAATCGGTTCGGATATTTTCAAATACATATACATACCGCCATTCTATTTGCAAGCGAGCTTGCAACCCCAAGTTGAGAGATTAAGGGAAAATATCCAAGCCTATAGGGGTATAAAATATGAACCTTGCTCCCAAAAGACTGAATACCAAAGGAGGCTTTATATCAAAAACTAAGCCAGAGAAATGGTCAGTTGGATTTCTAGTAAAGATTTTATTTTGCAAAAATATCTTAAATAATTTATTCTTAGGGTGAGGTACCTATGGCTGATCAAAAATCCATTAGAGAACAAGAAGAAGCAAGGCAAAAGATTTTAGATACCTTTTTAGCTATCTATAATCGCGAGGAGGAAGAAAAATATACTCTTCAGAAAGCTCAAAGCTTGGGAATTACTTATGTTAATTTAGTGGGCCAGAGATTAGAGAGTAAAATTTTATCCATCATTCCTGAAGATATAGTTAAAAGCTATGGCCTTATTGCTTATTCTAAATCTGGCCCTGAGGTGAAAGTAGCCTCTTTTGATCCTAAAAATACAGTTATCCAAGCGGTCTTAAAAGATCTCGAGGAGTCCAGTGGCTTTAAATTTACTCTGGCCCTGGCTTCCCGCTCCTCAATTCGTTATGGACAAAAAGTCTATGATTTAATAGTGCCCAAAAAGGTTCTCCAGGTCAAAATTCAAGAAGGAGTTACTCTTGAAAGTAAAATTAGAACCTTGAGTCAGTTAAAGGAAGCAATGGAGAAGGCCTCAACTACAGAATTAGTTGATTTAATTCTTTCAGGCGCCATTGCTTCCCAAGCCTCAGACATTCACTTGGAACCAAGTGAGAAAAAATTAAGGGTTCGTTATCGAATTGATGGTGTTTTGCATGATGTTGTTTTCTTACCCAAAGAAACTATTAAGCCTATTAGCTCTAGGCTGAAATTTTTAGCTAAGTTAAAGTTGGATGTTACTCGTCAGCCCCAGGATGGGAAATTTTTTATTAGATTGGATGAAAGAAGAATTGATGTTCGTCTCTCTTCCCTACCTTCTTCTGGGGGGGAAAGTCTAACTCTGAGGATTTTTGATAAAGAAGCAGAAAGTTTGGTTTTAGAAGAACTTGGTTTGGGGAGCGAGGACTACAAAAAAGTGGAAGAGGTATTGGCTAAAAGCTCGGGCATGATTCTTTCTTGTGGCCCCACTGGCTCAGGCAAGACTACTACCCTATATGCTATTTTAGATAAATTAAACAAGCCAGGGATTAATATTATTACCCTAGAAGATCCTATAGAATATAGCCTGCCGGGTATTGTTCAAAGTCAAGTAGATGAAGAGGTGGGTTATAATTTTAAAACAGGCTTAAGATCAATTTTGAGGCAAGATCCCGATGTTATTATGGTGGGAGAAATTAGAGATTTGGAAACAGCAGAGATGGCTGTTCAAGCAGCCCTGACAGGGCATATTATGCTTTCTACTCTTCACACCAATGATGCTTCTGGGGCGATACCCAGATTGATTGATTTAGGAGTTAAGCCATTTTTAATTGTTAATGCCCTCAACTTGGTTATTGCCCAAAGATTGGTTAGGAGAATTTGTCAGGAGTGTAAAGAATCATACTTTCCTCCCCAAGAGATTGAGAAAGCTATTCTTAGTCAACTTTCCAAGATTAAAAAAAGCCTCTCTGGCTTTCAATTATATCGAGGTAGGGGTTGTGATGGGTGCAATCAGACAGGATATAAAGGGAGAATTGGTATTTTTGAGGTTTTAATAATAACAGGCGAGATTCAAGATTTAATTTTGAAGCAAGCTTCCAGTCTTGATATTAAAAAAGCCGCCCTCGAGGCGGGCCTGAGAACCATGGAGCAGGATGGGCTTCTAAAAGCTATAGAAGGAGTTACTACCCCGGAAGAGATTTGGCGAGTAATTAAAGAATAGATTATGTTTTAGGCTCCTCTTCTAAGAGTTTTGATTTTTCCAAACTTTCTTTGGAGCGGTTCTCTTCTCCTAATTTATCATAAACCTTAGAAAGCCAGAGGTAAGTTTTACTATGCATTGGGTCTAGTTTTTCTGCTTCTTTAAAAGAATTTAAGGCTAGATTGTAGTCTTCTAGATAGTAATAGGCAATTCCTTGGACTAACCACCCATCTCGGTATTGAGGATCAAAGTTTGTAGCTTTTTTACTGTACTCCAGGGCTAAATTATAAAATCCTATTTCGGTGAAGAATTTTCCCAGAAGGTTGTTCTGATAGGCTTTATTTTTTGTTTTTGAGACCTCTAAAGCGGTATTTTTGCCTAACTGGATTTTATTTTCTAAAACTTCTTTTGTTTGGAAAAATAAAGGAGGTTCCCAGTCTTTAATTAAAGAAGCTTTAGTAAATTGATTAGTTGCTCTCTGGCTGTCGGATATCAGGAGTCCTACTCCTAAAAACCAGGAGGCTTCTTGATTTTTAGGATTTATCTCTTCAGCTTTTTGGAAGTATTCTCGGGCTTTTTGCCAATCTTGTTTTAGGAAATAGCAGTGTCCTAGTTGGTGATAAATTAAATCAGATTGATTAAAATTTAAAGCTCTTTTTAGAATGCTTTCAGCTTCGTTGTATTTATTTGTCTTGAGATAAAGAAGGCCTAAATTTAGATAAGCTTCCCAAAATTCTTCCTCCCAATGAAAAGTTTCTTTATATTTCTTTTCGGCTTCAAGATAATTTTTATTGAGATGATAACAATTAGCAAGTCGGAAGTGTAAAGTAGGATTTTTTGGTTGAAGAGATAGGGCTTTTTGATAAGCTAATATTGCTTGAGGATAATTTTGGTTATTGTAATAATTGTCCCCCCTCAACTCATATCCCCGGGATAGATCTTTAATCCCAGCTGTAGCTTTTTGCCAGCCCCAGTATCCTCCTATTGCAATAAGTAAACTTAAAGCCAAAATTAAAAAACCAAAGATGAAATTTTTAATCTTTCTTCCCATTTCTATTTAATAAGGCCACCCTTCTTGCATTAAAAAGTTTTGGTGGCCCAATTTTTGCCATATATGTTCGGTGATGAAAGGCATAAAGGGATGGAGAAGTTTAAGGGAAGTTTCCAGAACATAGATTAGAACTTCAAGGGTCTGTTTTTGAGCCTTTTTATCACTTCCCTTGAGGTATTTTTTTGATTCTTCGATATAGTGGTCACAGAATTCATGCCAAAAGAAGTCATAGAGTGTCAAAGCAGCATCTGAAAATCGATAATTTTCCAGACTTTGGTTGATGGTTTTAATAACCTGGTTTAATTTTTCTATAATTTTCTTATTTTCTTTTACAAGATTAGTTTTATTTAATTTTGGATTTTTGATTTTTAAGTTTGAGGCTTGGAGATTTATCATAATGAATCTAGCGGCGTTCCAAATCTTGTTAGCAAAATTTCTGTAACCTTTAATTTTGCCATCAGAAATATTGACATCGCCTCCAAGTTTAGAATTGGCGATTAAACTCATTCGAAGGGCATCGGCTGAATATTTTTCAATCATTTTCAAGGGGTCAATAACATTACCTATAGACTTTGACATTTTTTTGCCTTTTTCATCGCGAACCATACCATGGATAAAGACAACCTCGAAAGGATTTTCTCCTGTTAGTTCAAAAGACATGGTAGTCATCCTAGATACCCAGAAGAAGATGATATCATAGCCAGTAACCAGTACCGAGGTAGGATAGAAATATAGGAAGTCTTTTGTTTCCTTGGGCCAACCCAAGGTTGAAAATGGCCAAAGTGCTGATGAGAACCAAGTATCGAGGACATCAGGATCTTGAGTGAGATTTTTGGAGCCGCAATTTTTACATCTTTTAGGCTCATTAACTTGGACATTTAGAAATTCACAATCATCGCAATACCAGACTGGGATTTGATGACCCCACCAGAGCTGTCTGGAGATACACCAGTCTCGGATATCTTCCAACCAGTCTCTATAGATTTTTTCAAATCTTTTAGGTACAAATTTGGGTTTGTGGGCCTTTATCATTTTTAATGCCCTCTTAGCTAGAGGTTTCATTTTCACAAACCATTGGAGCGATATTAAAGGTTCGATAGTAGTTTTGCAACGATAGCATTGGCCAATTGAGTGTTTGTATCCTTCTTCTTTTTTAAGATATCCTTGTTTTTTTAGCTGGCCTACCACTGCTTCTCTTGCCTCTTTGATAGTTAGCCCCTCAAAGGGTCCTGCCTCAGAGGTCATCTGGCCATCGAAACCAATTACACTTATTATTGGAAGTCTGTGTTTTTGACCAATCTCATAGTCAGTTTTATCATGACCAGGGGTAACTTTTAGGGCGCCGGTTCCAAATTTTATATTAACCAAGGAATCAGCTATTATAGGTATCTCTCTTCCCACCAAAGGGAGGATGGCGGTTTTTCCAATTAGTTTTTTATATCTTCTATCTTTGGGGTTTACTGCTACTGCTGTGTCAGCCAGCATGGTTTCCGGCCTGGTAGTGGCAATGACGATGAAATTTTGGCTTTGGGCTTTCAGCTTTTGATCTTTAATGGGGTATTTGATATACCAGAGCCTGGATTCTTCTTCTTGGTATTCTACTTCATCATCAGCGATAACTGATTGACAATGGGGGCACCAATTAATAATATATTCACCCTTATAGATTAAGCCCCGATTATAAAGGGTAACGAAAGCCTTTCTCACTGCTTGAGAGAGCTGATCATCAAGGGTGAATCTTTCTCTAGTCCAATCACAAGAACAACCCAATCTTCTGATTTGGCTTTTGATATTCCTTCCATATTCAGAGACCCACCTCCAAACCTCATTTACAAATTTTTTGCGACCTAAATCAAATCGATTTTTCCCCTCCTTTTTTAATTTCCTCTCCACTACATTTTGAGTAGCAATACCAGCATGATCAGTGCCCGGAAGCCACAAGGTGATATCCCCCCGCATTCTATGCCACCTTATAAGAATATCTTGGATTGTTAAGTTTAAGGCATGACCAATGTGGAGATTGCCTGTTACATTTGGCGGAGGCATCATAATAACAAAAGGGGCTTTTCTAAATCGAATTTTGGGAGTAAAATACTTACTCTCCTCCCATTTTTTATAAATTTTCTCTTCCACTTCTTGGGGATTATAGACTTTTGGCAGCTTATCCATAAGGCCTCATATTTTATTTTAATTTTTATAGAAACCATTGTCAAAGCATTCAATCTATGGTAACTTAAGTTTTGTTTGAGATTTTAAGAAGAGAGTTGAGATAGATTGCCGTTTTCAAATTATGATTGTAGGGTGGTATCCCCTCTTAAAGAGGAGGAGAGGTTAGAGTTGGAGGTATTAGAATCTAATGATTCTGAGGATCCTGATTCCAGGGAGAGGATTTTGGAGATTTATAGTCGGAGGTGTATTCGTTGTCCTGTAAATTTATGCTCAGTCTTATATATAATGTACAACCAAATAACAAAAAGATACTTAAGCCAGAGGAGATTGTTACAGATTTTTTTGCTTCTCTGTTTTTATTTTAATTTCAGGTTAGCATCGACGTTTATTTTGGACCAATCTTTATATTTATCTAAGCCAAATTTTTTAATTTTAAAATAAGCAGCCACTCCAATCATTGCGGCATTATCGGTGCATAATTTTGTGGGTGGAGCGATAAAACTAACTTTGAGTTTTGAGCTTTGGGTTTTGAATTGTTTTCCTAGTTCTTTGTTAGCGGCTACTCCACCACCAATCATAATTGTATTGACTTTGTATTTCTCAATTGCTCTGATGGTTTTTTTAATCAAAACATCAATAATGGCTTGCTGAGCGGAGGCGGCAATGTCAGCAATTGTTTTCTTTTTTATTGTTGACTTCTGATTTTTAACCTCATATAGGACTGCTGTTTTCAAACCCGAGAAACTAAAATTGAAGTCTGGGGAATCTATCATTGGTCGAGGGAAAGTGAAAGCAATTTTATTACCATCTCTTGCCTCCCTTTCGATAGAAGGACCACCAGGGTAAGGTAGATTGAGAAGTTTTCCTATTTTGTCAAAAGCTTCTCCCGCGGCATCATCTAAGGTTTGACCTAAAACTTGGTGCTTAAAATAGTCCTTAATTAAAATTAATGAGGTGTGGCCACCGGAGATAATTAGACAAAGGACAGGAAATTTGGGCCTTGAGGTTTTTAATTGGTCTGTATTGACAAAGTTAATATAGATATGCCCTTCTAAGTGATTTATAGGCACAATCGGTTTATTTAATATATAAGCTAAGGTTTTGGCAAAATTAACTCCTACCAAAAGAGAACCTATAAGCCCTGGCCCTATAGTTACGGCTATGGCCTCTATTTTATTGAGAATGCCAGCTGGAGAACTTTGTCCTGTTTTTGTCTCAATTTGTTTAAGCGCTGTGTAAGTAAGTGGCACTATATTTTTCATATGGGCTCTGGAGGCTACTTCAGGAACCACCCCCCCATATCTTTTGTGCAAATCAACTTGGGAAGAAATTATATTTGAGAGAATTTTTATCTTCTCCCTTTTAAATTTTAATTCAGCTTCAATAATTGAAGCACTAGTCTCATCACAGCTGGTCTCAATAGCTAATATAATCATATTTTCCCTCAGCAGGGTTTATATCTTAAATTTTTATCTCTATGTTTAAAATATATAATAGATGGGTCTTTTTCACAATCTATTTCACAATCTATCTTCTGAATAAATTTAGAAGTAGATTCCAGAAAATCAGTTTAGTTTTCGGCAATCATCCCTTGTAATCAATTTCTTATCTATGTTAAAATTCCCAAAGGAGGGAGTTTTGGAAGTTATTGAGGTTCCTAAAATTGAAAAAGAGAAATTTGATCAGTTTGTTAAAAACTCTTCAGCTTCCAGTTTTCTTCAGAGCTGGTCTTGGGGAGATTTCCAAGAGTCGTTGGGTAGAAAGGTTTGGCGTTTAGCTATAGAAGAGAGGGGTAAATTTTTGGCCACAGCCCTAGTTGTCAAGAGAGACTTACCTTTTTCTAAATATTATCTAGATCTACCCCAAGGACCAGTTTTGGAGGATAGCCTTGGGGAATATCAAAAGATTTTAAGACTCCTAATTGAGGAGCTTACAAAGCTATCCCAAAGGGAAGGAGCAATCTTTTTTAGATTTGAGTTAACAGTTGAGGAAGAAAATAAATTGGCTGGAGAGTTAGTTTCTTTTCTTAAGAAGGAGGGATTTTTCAGGTTAACCAAAATCTCACCTGCTCATTCCCAGGTCCAACCTCCAGATACTCTTGTTTTAGATCTCACTCCCTCAGAAGAGGAGCTTTTAGCTGCTATGCGAAGCTCTACTCGCTATGCCATTCGATTTTCTAAAAGAAAGGGTGTGGAAGTAGAAAAGAGTCAAAAAAGCTTTGATTTTGAGAAATTTCTAGAATTATCTTACGAGACAGCTAAAAGAAACAGATTTGTAGATCAGCCTCTCTCTTATTATAAAAAGATGTTTGAGGTTTTGGTTCCTCAAAATTTTGTCCAACTTTTTGTAGCTAAGTTTGGGGGAGAAATTATTGCTACTGGCTGGATCGCTTTTTTTGGGAAACGCGGCTTCTATCTTAGAGCCAATTCCCAGACTAAATATCGCAACTTACAAGCTCCTTACTTGATTCTTTGGGAAGCCATTTTGGAAGCTAAAAGAAGAGGCTATAAGGAGTTTGATCTTTGGGGGATTGCTCCCACTGATGATCCTCGCCATCCCTGGGCTGGATTTAGTTATTTTAAAAAAGGCTTTCGAGGAGTCCCCCACCATTACATTGGTGTCTTTGACTATCCCGTTGATAAAAGTAAATATATCTTATCTAAGGGAATCAATTTCTTTCGTCAGTTATTCAAAGGAAGATTGGGCTCAAGATATTGAAATAGTTATCTAACTTCTATACATGGTTACTAAACTTCTTCATTTTTTGCGCACTCATACTCCTAAGGTAATTTTACTTACCTATCATAAGGTATTAGCTTACCTAGCAGCTTTTTATTATCGTTTTCCTTCAAGGGAGTTTATTACCATTGGTGTTACAGGAACAGATGGCAAAACTACAACTTGTAGTTTAATTGCTCATATTCTGGAGAAAAGTTTCCAAAGGGTAGGTTTGATAACTACCATTGAGTATAAGATTGGTCCCAAAACCTTTCCCAATAAAACCCGGATGACTACTCCTGGTCGTTTTAGTCTTCAAAAACTTCTCCGTCAAATGGCCAGAGAAAAAATAGATTATGCGGTTTTAGAAACTACCTCTCATGCTTTAGCTCAGGGTCGGGTTCTTCTTGTGGATTATGATATTGCAGTAGTCACTAACATTACCCATGAGCACCTTGATTATCATGGCACCCTCCAAGCTTATCAAAAAGCTAAAACCAAACTTTTTCAGTATCTGAATAAAAGTTATAAAAAGGGATTTTTAAAAACTAGTATTTTGAATAGCGATGATTCTTCTTATAGATACTTATCTCAAGTAAATACAGAGAGGCAACTTACTTATGGCATTAAAAATAAAGCTGATATTCAGGCTTGGGAAGTGAAATCTTTTCCTACCCATTCGATTTTTAAAGTAAAAACACCCAAAGGCGGATTTTCAGTAAAACTTCCTCTGCCTGCCGAATATAATATTTATAACGCTTTAGCAGCTATTAGTGTAGCGGTAGCTTGTGGAGTGGGTATTGAGGAGATTAAAAATGCTCTTGAGTCTTTTAAAGGAGTAAGGGGGCGCCTGGAGCAAGTTGAAGTTTCCAAGAAGCAAAATTTCGATGTGATTGTTGATTATGCTCATACCCCAGAAAGTTTTAGGAAAGTCTTTAGCCTCTTTAGACCTTTAGTTAAGGGAAAAATTTGGGCAGTTTTTGGCTCAGCAGGAGAGCGAGATGTTGAAAAAAGGCCTCGCCAGGGCGAAATTGCTGGGAAGCTGGCTGATTTTGTGGTAATAACTGATGAAGATCCTCGTTTTGAAGATCGTTATGGGATTATTGATCAAATTGGAGAAGGGACGGAAAAAGCAGGCAAAAAATTGAACAAAAATTATTGGAAGATTCCTGACAGGAAGAAGGCAATTAGATTTGCTATTCTTCAGGCTCAAAAAGATGACTTGGTCTTAATTTTAGGCAAAGGCCATGAAAGTTCGATAATTTACGAAGGTAGAAAATTGCCTTGGAGTGATGCGAAAGCAGCCAAAGAAGCTTTAAGGGCTCGTTTTAGAAGTTAATTGAGGAGTTGGATTTTATATGGCTATAAGGTCTATTTTAACTCCCAAGACCAAGAAAGAAATTAAAAAAATAAAAAAAACGGATATCTTAGTTGGTATTCCTTCTTTTAATAATGAAGCTACTATTGGTTATGTTATAGAAACTGTTAAACTTGGTTTAGCTAAATATTTTCCTAAGTTCAGAACAGTAATTGTTAATTCTGATTGTGGCTCCACTGATAAAACAAGACAGGCAGCCAAGACGGCTCTCAAAAAGCCTTCTCCCATTTCTTCTATTTTGATTCAGCATGAAGTTCATCCAGTTACCTTGGGGGTTAATATCCCTCAAGCTGAAATATTGTCTGTTTTTAGAACAACGCCTGGAAAAGGCAATGCCTTTAGGAGAATTTTTGAAATCGCCCATCGTCTTGGAGCCCAAGTATGCGTAGTTGTTGATTCCGATCTCAGGTCCATTACTCCTGAATGGATTCAGCTTTTAGCCGGCCCTATTTTATATAAAAATTATGATTATGTAGCTCCTCTGTATGTGCGTCATAAATATGATGCCACTATTACTAATTCAATCATCTATCCCTTAATACGGGCTTTATATTGTTTAAAACTGCGTCAGCCAATTGGGGGGGAGTTTGGATTTTCCAAACGGCTACTTAAAGAATACATTAGCAGGGATGTTTGGGATACAGATATTGCTTTTTATGGGATTGATATTTGGATGACCACTTTAGCTATTACTTCTGGCTTTAAAATTTGTCAGTCATTTTTGGGGGCTAAAATTCATAATCCTAAGGAACCTGGCACTCTTTCTCCTATGTTTAAACAAGTGATAGGAACAGTTTTTGCTTTAATGGAAGATTACTCGCCCATCTGGAAATTAAAGACCCAAAAACCCCAGGATGTTGATACCTATGGTTATCCTTATACTGTTATTCCCGAGGAGGTTAAAATTGATACAGAGCTTTCTTGGAAAAAATTTCAAGAAGGCTTTACTCTGTATAGAGATTCCTATCAGCAGATACTCTCAAAAGAGGCATATGGATTTCTTAGCCCCCTCTCTAAAAGCCAAAAAGGATTAGTTATTCCCCCTAAAATTTGGACCAGAATTGTCTACGATTATGCTCTAGGGTATCATAATTTAGCTAGCAGTAGAAATTTGATTTTAGAATCTTTAGTTCCCTTATACCATGGTTATGTATTCTCTTTTGCTACAATTAGCCGGGATGAAGATAACAATCAAGCCGAGGAGAGAATTGAAAATTTAGCTTTAGAATTTGAGAAACAAAAACCATACTTAATTAAAAATTGGAAGTGAAAGATTTAGATAAAGAGTTAAGATTTATTGCTGTTTCTTTTTATAAATGGGTAACATACCAAAAATACTGAGGGGACTCTTCAGCAAACCCAATAAAGGCTAAAATAAAGGCTAAAATAAAGGCTAAAGAATTAAAGCATTGAATCAAAAACTGACAAGAACTGGCAAGAACCAAAAAGAACTGAGAAGGCCAAAAGAGGTTGACTCAAATTGTACGATCGTTTAGTTTGGGTATATTATTTTTATTTACATTTGGTTATCCGCTATAGTAAATTTGGCGATTTTGTTTGCATTTATTTTATTTGCGTTTTTTTATCCAAAAGTAGATAGAAAAATGATAAAATAGAAAAGAAAGGTTTTTAAAGTAAAAAGTTTTGAGATTGGGAATTTGTTATTTGGGATTTAGTTAGCTATGTCTAAAAAAGAAAGAATTGTTTTAATTGACTCCAACGCCCTGATTCATAGGGCTTTTCATGCTTTACCCCCCCTTCAAACCAAAAAGGGGGAGCCGGTGAATGCAGTCTATGGTTTTACTTCCACTCTTTTAAAAGTTTTGGCTGATTTAAAACCAGCTTATATTGCCGCTGCTTTTGATAGAAAAGAAGAGACCTTTAGACATAAGGAGTATGCTGAATATAAAGCTCAAAGAGTTAAAGCCCCTGAAGAAATTTATGAACAAATCCCCAAAACCAAAGAGGTTTTGGAATCTTTTTCCATCCCTATTTTTGAATATCAAGGCTTTGAAGCAGATGATATTATTGGTACTTTGGCTAAACAAGCCCAGGAAAAGGGGCTAGATACTTATATTGTTACTGGAGATTTAGACACCCTTCAGCTGGTTAGCTCCAAGGTAAAGGTTTATACCCTCAAAAGGGGTATTGGGGATACTGTTATTTATGATGAAGAACAAGTTAGAAAACGTTTTAATCTTGCCCCCTGGCAACTTGTTGATTTCAAAGCTCTCAAGGGAGATCCTTCAGATAATATTCCTGGGGTTCCTGGCATTGGCCAAAAAACAGCTGCCTTGTTGGTTTCGGAATTCTCCTCCATTGAGAACTTATATCAGGAGATAGAAAAAGGCACAGCTAAAGCTAAAAAATTACCTCAAAGACTTCAACAAAATTTAAAAAACTACAAAGAACAAGCCTTTTTCTGCAAAAAACTAATTACTCTTAGAGAGGATGTTCCGGTTAAGTTGGATTTGGGAGAATGTCAGCTTCATAAATATGATAAAAATGAAGTTTTTCAACTTTTCCAGAAGCTAGGATTTAAAAGCTTGCTTAGTCGGCTACCAGATACCTTAGAAGATAAAAAGATTCAAAGCAGTTTATTTAGCTCGACTCAAAGAATTACCTCAGTCCCAAAACCAGGAAAGATAATTCGGCATCAAGGGGTAAAATACCAAATTGTTCAAAATGAAACCGAGTTAGATAAATTAGTTAATCAAATCAAAAATAGGGGAGGATTTGCTTTTGATATCGAGGCCACTTCCCAAGAGGCGATGAGGGCGAAATTAGTGGGAATCTCTTTAGCTCTGAGAGAAAAAGAGGCTTATTACCTACCCCTAGGCCATAACTTTCAGAATCAAAAATCAAAATTTAAAAATTTAGATTTAGATAAGGTATTAACTAAGTTAAAAGGGGTCTTTGAGGATTCTGAAATCGAAAAATATGGCCACAATCTCAAATATGATATGCTTGTTTTGTTAAATTATAAGATTAAAGTTTTGGGTACCAGCTTTGATTCCATGATCGCTTCTTATATTCTTCATCCCACTACCCGAGCTCATGATTTGGATTCGGTAGCCTTTACTGAATTGGGTGTCCAGACGCTTCCCTTGAAAGCTTTAATTGGCACCGGCAAGAAACAGATTTCTGTGGCTGAGGTGCCGGTTGAAAAATTAGGCATCTATTCTTGTGAGGATGCAGACTTGTCCTTTAGGCTGAAAAATCATTTTGAGAAGCTCTTGGTCCAAGAGAAATTAGATAAAGTCTTCTATGACATAGAGATACCTTTAGTGTCTGTTTTATCTTTGATGGAATTTAAGGGTGTTAAGATTGATGAAGGGTTTCTTTTGAAGATGTCAAGTGAGCTCCAGGCCAAAATCTCTAATTTAGAGAAGAATATTTATCATTCTGTGGGCTATCAATTTAATATCAATTCCCCTCAGCAGCTTTCCTCAGTGCTTTTTGAGGTTTTAAAACTCCCCCAAAAAGAGATTAAAAAAACCAAAACTGGTATTTCAACTGCTGCTTCAGAGCTTGAAAAATTAAAAGGAACCCATCCTGTTATTGATTTTATTATTCAATATAGAGAGCTGGTAAAGTTGAAAACCACTTACTTAGATGCTTTGCCCCATCTTATAAACTCCACAACAGGTCGCCTTCATACTAGCTTTAATCAGACTGCCACAGCTACAGGCCGTCTTTCTTCCTCAGATCCCAACCTGCAGAATATTCCTATCAGAGGGACCTATGGAGGGCATCTTAGAGAAGCCTTTGTTGCTGAGCCTGGTTTTAAATTACTTTGTGCAGATTATTCTCAGATAGAACTTCGGATTATTGCCTCTCTTTCTCGAGACCAAAGAATGATCGATGCTTTTGTCTCCGGAGAGGATATTCATACTACCACTGCTTCTGAAATTTTTGGGGTGCCTAAAAATGAAGTTACCAAAGAGATGCGCCAGCAAGCTAAAGCAATTAACTTTGGTATTATTTATGGAATGTCTTCTCATGGGTTATCTCAAGCTTTGGGGATCTCTCATGAAGAAGCCAGGGAATATATTGAAAAATATTTTAGTTTACATTCTGGTATTAAAACTTATATTGAAGAAACATTAGAACAGGCTAGAAGCGAAGGTTATGTTAAAACTGTTTTTGGCAGGAAAAGACCTCTTCCTGAAATTAACTCTTCTATTTTCAATGTAAGGGCAGCTGCCGAAAGAATGGCTATCAATATGCCGGTTCAGGGCACCGCTGCTGATTTAATTAAAATAGCCATGATAAGGATAAATAATGAGTTGCCAAAAGTAAGCAAGGAGAGCAGGATGATTCTTCAAGTTCATGACGAATTGGTTTTTGAGATTCCCCAAGATACAGTGGAGAAGGCAGCTCAATTAGTTAAAAACATTATGGAAAATGCTTATACATTGGAAATTCCTCTGGAGGTTGGATTATCAGTGGGTGACAATTGGGGAGAGATGGAAAAGTTAGAATTATAAAGAGGGCTTATGATTTTGCTAATTCATGGCGAAGACGTATTTAGATCCCACCAGCGACTTAATCAGACAAAAGAAGCTTTTGTTAAAGAAGATCCTTCGGGGATGAATTTGAGAATTTTAGAAGGAGCAGATTTGACCTTTGAGGAATTTAAAAATCAGGTAGAGACCTTGCCCTTTTTAGCTCAAAAGAGATTAGTAATAGTTCAGAACTTATTTCGGACAAAACATAAAATGGCTGAGAAGATTTTAGATTATATTAAAAAAAATTCTTTCGAAAACTTAGAAATCATTTTTTATGAAGATGAAAAATTGGATAAATCTTTTTTTAAAAAAATCCCCCGGGAAATAAAGGTTGAAGAGTTTGATCTTTTAAAAGGCCAGGCTTTGATTAGATGGATTGAGAAGGAAGTGGAAAACGAGGGGGGGCGAATTGAAAAAGCAGCCTCCGAGAGACTGGCTTTGTATGTAGGCCCAGATCTTTGGCAGATGAAAAATGAGATTAGTAAGCTAATTACTTTCAAATTCCAATCTAGGGCAAGGGAGCCTGTAATTTTTGTTAGCGATGTTGAGCTTTTAGTAAGAGCTAATTTCAATGAATCAATTTTTAATTTAGTGGATGCCATTGCTAATAAGAATTCTCGAAAAGCTACTCGTTTGCTTTATCAATTTTTGGAAAAAGGGGAAAATGAGCTTTCAATTTTAGGGATGATTACTTGGCAGTTTAGAAATTTGCTGGTGGTAAAAGATCTCTTGGCTAGGGGTTATTCTCAGCAAGAAATTATAAAAAAAACAGGACTGCATCCCTTTGTGGTCCAAAAAACTATCTGGCAATCTAAAAATTTTAAAATGAGCCACCTTAAAAAGGTTTATACTAAACTTGCCTCAGCAGATTTGGCTATTAAAACAGGCCAAATAGAACCCAGTTTAGCTTTAGAGCTTTTAGTGGTTGGGCTTTGCCACCCCAAACAGTTTTGACATTTATTTATTTTCAAGTTACCTTAAAGATAAGGGAGGTTTTATGAAAAGAAAAAATTGGAGACTTTATTTAATTATAGCCTTCTTGAGTTTAGGGGTTTTGGTTTTGAGTGGTTACTTCTTATTTTGGGGGATACAGAAAAGATCAGCTTGTTTGGCAGTAAAGGAATCAGCAGCTGCAAAAGTAAAGGATTTAGATGATTGTAGCTGCCGTCTTTCGGGTGAGAGTGATAGTTTTTGGGGCATTTTGTATGATTGTTCTAGAAAGGGCAGAGAGAGTTATTCTTTTTTTGTAAACAAAGAGACCAAGGAAGTGACTGGACCAGTAATTGGAGAATAAAAATCCGCCCTGGGGCGGATTTTTAGCTATTAGTTTTTTTATTTTAAGGTTAGTTCTGTTTTAGCTTCTGGTTTTGATTTTTCTTGATATTTCTTTTTTTGTCTTTTTTGATTTTGGAGTTTTGGTATTCTGATGTTTTTTAGCTTCAGGTTTTTGAACCTGGGGAATAGTTACTTTTGGTAGTTTTATCTTCCCATCCCAGACTTTATTTAACTTTCCCATTAGTCTTGATTTAAGCCGGGAAGCTTTATTTTTATGGATAATATTTTTCTTGGCTGCTTTATCTAAAGTTTTGATTGTTAGGGATACCAACCTTGCAATTTCTTCTTTCTCTTTGGTAGAAGTAGATTTATCTTTGGTGGCTTTTTCAATTGCTTTATCTAGTTGTTTAAGTAGTTTTTTGATTTTTTGCTTCCATTTCAAATTTATCTCTCGGCGTCGCCTCGAGGCTCTCAGAGCTTTTTTGGCTGCTTTTGTTTGAGGCATATGTTATCTCCTTTAATTAAAATGGGAGTCTCTTTTAGCTCTAAATTTATTTGGAAATTACAATAAAGATTGTATCTTCACCAGGGAATCTAGTCAAGCCTCAGAATCTTTTCAAATTTTGATTTATCTTTATGGGGACCAACAATAGCTAAATTAAGTTTTTCTGTTTTAAAAATTTGATTGGCTACTCTTTGAATATCCTGTGGGGTTATTTTGTCAATCTCGCTAATATATTCTTCAATAGAATATGTTTTTGGTGCTAGTAATTCCTGGATTCCGAAAAAGGTTGCTACCTCGCTTGGATCATCCATTGTTAGAAGAAAATTACCTTTTATGAACTCTTTAGCTGATTTAAGTTCTTTTGAAGATACCTTTTCTTTTTTTAATTTATTAAATTCATCAAGTATAGATTGGATAGCTTCGCAAACTCTTTTTGTATTTACACCACCATGTACTATTAAATAACCTGTATCTTGAAAATTTCTGTTATAAGAATGGATAGAATAAGCCAAACCTTTCTTTTCCCGAATATCTAAAAATATTCTCGAACTCATACCCACTCCCAAAACTACATTTAAAACTTCCAAAGCAAATCTATCTGGGTGGTTCAGAGGCAAGCCTTTTACTCCAAGACAAATATGTGTTTGATCAGTTTTTTTCTTGTTGACGATGATTTGAGGAGATTTTTGATCATCTTTTATTGTTTCTAATGGCTTGGTGGGTATATTGTTGATGTCCCCTAATAATTTTTTAGTTTCATTTATTACTGTCTGGTGACTTATATTGCCAGCAACGCTAATAACCATATTTGCTGGTTGGTACCAATTCTGCATATAAGACATAAGATCTCCCCTTATGATTTTTTGGATATTTTGCTTAGATCCTAGGGGATGTTGGCCTAACTTATATTTAGGCCACATGACTTGATGCATCAATTCCCATACTTTCCATTCAGGCAAGTCTTCTTTACGATTTATTTCTTCCAGAATAACTTCTTTTTCTTTCTCAATTGATTTTGGATCTAATTTAGAATTAAAGACTATATCACAAACAAATTCTAAAGATTCTTTCCAATATTTAGCTGGTAATTTATTCCAGTATAGGGTGTGGTCCACATCTGTTGAAGCATTTAAAACACCCCCTCGGGATTCGATAAATTCTGTAACCTCTTTAGGAGTAGGTCTTTTTTTTGTTCCTTTAAACATCATATGTTCCAGAAAATGAGAAATGCCATTTATTTCTTTTTCTTCATAACGAGAACCAGCTCCCACAAAAATTGTAGTGGAAACAGCTTGGGCATGGGGCATCTCCACAGTGATTATAATCAATCCGTTTTTTAGTGTAGTTTTTTGGTACATTTTAAAATAAATTATTAAAATTAATAATTCCTTGAGTTAAAAAGGTGACGATAATCCCTGCAATAATAATTCCCAAGGATATTAAGGGGATGGCTTTTTTGGGAGAAATTCCAAAGACAAAAGCAGCTACTGCCCCACTCCATCCACCGGTCATTGGCAAGGGAATGGCAACAAACAAAACTAAGGCAATTTCCTCAAAAATTTCAAATTTCCGGGAATGTTTTTTTCTAGTTCGCTCAAAAAGCCATGTTAAAAAACGATGTATAGTATAGGAATGATGATAAGCATAGTGGGCAAGTTTTTCAATAAGAAGGGTTAAAAAAATTACTACGATTATGTTACCTAAACTTGCCCACAGAAAGGCTTCTAGAGCGGGCATTTTATAGAAACTTATAGCAAAGGGAATGGCTACCCTAAGCTCTCCAATTGGTGTCATTCCTATTAACATTACTATAATTTCTTGAGGTATCATGGTATTTATGAGAAGACAAAATAGGCAATAATTATAATAGCTAGGATGATTCTATAATAGACAAAAATATTTAAGCTATGTTTTCGGACGTATTTTAGGAGGTATTTAATAGCTAAATAACTGGAGACAAGAGATGTTAGGAGCCCCCCAAAATATATCATTAGATTGTTTTCAAAAGAGATTTGATTATAGATTTTGAAAAGATGGGAGAGAAAGGCTCCGAAAATAATTGGCATAGAAAGTAGGAAAGAGAATTCAACAGCAGCTTCCCGCCTCAGTCCTGCAAAAAGTCCTGTAGTGATTGTAATACCTGAACGGGATACTCCAGGAATTAGGGCTAAAGCTTGTCCCAAACCAACCAAGAGGGCTTCTCCAAAACGCATTTGGGTTAATTTTTTGGTTTTTTTGCCCAATTTATCGGCTAAAGCCAAAATAATGCCAAAGATAAAGAGCATTGAGACCACAACAAGGGGTGAGCGAAAAATTGTCTCCACCTTGCCTTCCAAGAGATATCCGATGATTGCAGCTGGCAGGGTTGCTGCTGCCAGATACCAAGCCAGGCGTTGATTTTCATCTTCTTTTAAATTCCATTTTTGGAAGCTTTTCAGAAAAGATAACACTAACTTTATCCATACTTTCCTGAAATAAAGAATTAAAGCCAATACTGTCCCGAAATGTAATGTGATGTCAAAAACAAACCCAGTTTTAAGATTAAAAAATTTCTCAGCCAAAACTAAGTGTCCTGTTGAGGAAACTGGGAAAAATTCAGTTACTCCTTGCAATATTCCTAAAATTATCGCCTGGATTAGGGCCATACTTTTTTATTTTATCATTTTATATTTTTATTTACAATAAAAGGCTTTTGACCAAAAGGTCAAAAGCCTTGATCTTTTTTTATAATGATATTGTTTTTTTATGGGGGCTATGGGGGCTATGTTTTTTTAAACATTTTGCACACTGGGCCAGGGAAAATCCCAGTACTTGGCTTTTTAAAATATCAGTTGCGCGTAATTTAGCCCTGCAAGTAATGCAATATGTCTGGCATTCGATAGTAATTTTTCTCCCTTGCAAGATTGTATCTAAAAGAAGGTGTCGACCACAGTTAGGGCAAAAAACTCTAGCCATTTCATTGACCCGAGGGGGAGGGAAGCTTGCCTTGCAATGTCGACAAATTATCATCTTTTTCACCTCCTTTTTGACAAAATGTTATTGCTTTATAATTTTTACAAATTTGGCAAAGTTTCCCCTTTTTCTTGTTTAATGTTGAATTCTTCTTCGGTTAAGGCTGCTTTTACCCTCCAGATTTGCTTTAAGAGGCTATTTTTGTCTTTGAAGAAATTAAATTTACATAAGGTAAGTCCACAAAGAGAAAAATTTTTTTAAGTAATTCTCTGGAAGGGATAAAGTTTAGGAAATTTCTTGCCAGTTTCCTGTTTTTATCTTGAATAATCATCTTTCTCCCATTCCGTATAATACCAGCTTCCTTTAGGTGTTGGAGAGCTTGCTTGATTCTGCTTTCCTCAAGGAAATTTATTCTTAGTTTTTTATGAGCTTTAGCTTTGATGAAGGATATCAGTTCCTCTTCGGTTAAAAGAATGTTATTTTTTTGGTGTCTTAGAATCTTGCCTATCAAGAGTTGGCAAATTAGATGTTCTTCTTCGTGATGATAGTAACATAACAGAATCTTTGTTTGTCTATCGATGTGGTGGTCAGTTAGAACCTCTATATCTTTTAAACCGCATATTCTGCAGCCTCCCTCCTTGGCTGCTTTCCAGGCTTTCTCTCGGATTCCGGCCATTTTCATCTTTTCTCACCTCCTATTTATTTGTCAAACTTCTTTTAAACTTCTTTTAATAGCTAATCTTATGATATCAAATTTGTCTTGTCAATGATTCGTATTAAGTCATCTAAAATCTAACTGAAGGTATGCCGAATAGGACATTTAAAATCTAACTGAAATGAGGTATCATCTCTCCTTGGTTGGAAGAAAATAAAAATATTAGTATTAAAAAACCAAGGAGGAAAGGAAATGGATATGTATTCAAGAAACCAATATCTTGAGGTTTTAAGAGAAACTTATCTTAAATCCTCTAAAAAATAAAAGGGTAAGCTTTTAGATGAAGCGGAGCAAAGAACCAGACTCTGTAGAAAGCATTTAATTGTTAAACTAAAACTAACCACTTCTTTTAAACTAAAACAAAGAAAGAAAAGAAAGGAATATTATGATAGTGATGTTAAAGTAGCTTTGGTTAGATGTTGGAAAATCTTTGATTATCCTTGTGGTCAAAGATTAGAACCAATCCTGAAAACAGATCTTTTTGAAAGACTAAAACAGATCTTCTTGAAAAACTAAGAGAATTAAAAGAATTGGATTGTTCTGAAGAAACTTTAGAGAAATTAAGGAGGATAAGCTCAAAAACTATTGATAGAAAATTAAAACACCAAAAAGAGGTAGAAAGACTAAGAAGGAAGTATCAAAAGAAACTTCATCCTCTACTTTATCAGAAATTACCAGTCAAGCTTTCAGATGAATGGAATAGAGAAAAATTAGGCAATATCCAGATGGATTTAGTGGAACATTGTGGTTCTTCAGCTTCTGGAGAATACATCAATATCTTTCTATTACTGATATTGCCACTGGTTGGTGGGAAGGAGAGGCAATTATGAGTAGAGGACAAATTCCAACTTGTCAAGGATTAGATAGAGCCAGAAAGAGATTTCCTTTTGACTGGCGAGAAATTCATTCAGATAATGGAACAAATTTATCAATACTCATCTATTTAGATATACGGAGAAGGAAGGATTAGGTTTTTCTCGTTCAAGACCAAACAAAAAGAATGATAACTGCTTTGTAGAACAAAAGAATTGGACCCATGTAAAGAATTTTTTTGGTTATTTAAGGTATGATATTTTTGAAGAACTTGATGTCTTAAACGGTCTTTATCGAAATGAGTTAAGACTCTACAAGAACTTCTTTCAACCCACAATTAAACTTAAAGAGAAAGAAAGAGTTAGTGGTAGGATTCATAGAAAATACGAGAAAGCCAAAACCCCCATCAAAGGATTATGGAATCAAAAGAAGTGTCAAAGGAAGTAACCAGAAATTAGAAGAAATCTACAATTCCCTAAACCCAGCAGAGCTTAAAAGAACCATTGATAGGAAATTAGATTTACTTTATGAAATCAACAGAAAGAAAAACAAGGCTTTAAGGGTCAATCCTAAAAAGAAATTAAAGCCAAGA
>FWPU01006206.1_pt1 | contig 20565 bp, 16 predicted proteins | sample 2228361 | NCBI WGS metagenome assembly FWPU01 (sample SAMEA103939777, study PRJEB20133) | metagenome
TCCAATTCCTATCAACCTGATATATTTTGGATATTTATCAGCTTGATATGCATACAACTTCTATCAAGTTGATAGAACTCCAATTTTATCAGCTTGATATGCATCCAATTCCTATCAACCTGATATATTTTGGATATTTATCAGCTTGATATGCATACAACTTCTATCAAGTTGATAGAACTCCAATTTTATCAACCTGATATATTTTGGATATTTATCAGGTTGATATGCATCGAATTTCTATCAACCTGATATATTTGGATATCTATTCATGTTGATACGACTCCAATTTCTATCAACACTGATAAATTTGGATATTTATCAGTGTTGATATGTTTTGGATAGTTATCAACATTGATAGAACACCAATTTCTATCAACACTGATATAAATCCAATATCGTGTGTATCGTTAAATCTCAATATTAGTTATCGAGTGTATTGAAATACACGCGAAATATTCGATATCGGATAATGAGAGGAGGTTTGAGGGTGTGATTTTTTCTTAATTTTATTCTTTTGAGATGAAGAGAATGGAGAGAATGGCGAGAATAATGCCAAGGACTTGATACGATTTAAGACGTTGATGGAATAGAAAGATACTTAGAAGAACGACAGAGATAATGGATATGATTTTAACGAGAGTATAGAGAGCACCGACATTTCCTTGAGAGAAGATATGAATGTAAGAGAGAATTAAGATGGCTTCACTGAGGAAGGCGAAAAGTAAGAAGATAGGTTGAGAGGGATGAAGAAGATATTGTTTAACAAAGATGACACCTCCAATACCTGAAAGGACAGCTACAGTCAACCAAAAACAGTTGATATACATATTACGAAGTAAGATTTGGAAGATAGAAGATAATTTAACTTGAATCGAATACTAACATGAGATTTGGCCAATGTTAGTATTATTCTTCTCTTATTTCTTATCTTCTATCTTTTATTTTAAGGGAGGAGTTGAAGAATTAAAGAAGGTAGTATTTATCTTGAGTTTGAGCGAGAGTGAAGAGACGCATTAGAGTATCAAGACGATTATCATAGTCTCGCTGAGTATTAAGAAGGGGACTGGTCCATTGGTGTTGTATTTGGAAATAGGTTTTATTATCAAGATTGAAGAGGTTTTGAAGATGGGGAAGAGTGATGGGATCGAGAGGATTTCCGGAGATGAGAGGCTGATAGTGGGGAGGAAGTTGAGTTGTGTTTGAATAGGTTGAGATGATATCGATAAATTGTTCCAGACTGTTATAAAAGTAGACGTCGGGGTCTTGACCGGGAGGAATTGATATACCGATTCGAGAGGCTAAGTCTCGAACTCGTCGAGCGTCACCCATGAGTTCATCAAATGCAAGAATGGTGGGTTCGAGGGGGGAGATACTGGGAGTGTCAAGAAATCCTTTTCGAGAGCCGTAGAGTTTAATGAGAAGATCTTGAGTCGTTGGTCGCAACTGATTATAGATAAATTTGCGGGTTGATCGATCCATTTTATTTTTTTTGGAGTTAAATTTAAGTGGTGTTTGGATTTGAAGAGGAGTGATTTAAAAGATGTTTCTGTGTAGTCGAAGAGAGGGAGAGATATTCGAGATTAATCAGAAGGAGATAGGGACAGGAGATTAGGAGACCGAGTTTCTCGATGGCGAAGACGAGGTTTAAGTTTTTCATCAATAAATTTGCGGATGCCAGGATAGAGAGTGTGAGACCAGTATTCTTGATTGAAGGGGATTCGCTGGACGAAGATTTTACGATCATTAAGGCCATGGACAATATAGTCACACCATTGTTTATTCATGATAGCCATACAACCTTGCATTTGAGCGTAATGAGTTTTCCAGATGTGGTCGTGATAGGAAGGAGGGGCTTTCCATCCGAGTGAGAGAGCACTTGTATACGAGAGGATGGGTTTATACATGGATTCGGGACATTTAATTTCGATCATTCCGTTTGGGAGAATTTCACCGTCGATGGAACACCCGATTTCGGGGTCCCACTTTGGAATGGCCAGACCGACTTCTTGGACATTCGCGGAATAGGTTTGACGGTACCATGAACGAGTGACGGGTTCGAATTGATTTCCAAGAGACATAACGCGGAGGTTTTCTTCCGTGAACTGTTTTGGGGAGATGCCGGCGATATGGTCAGCGAGTTGGTCTGGAGAGGTGAAGCGGTTATGTCCGATGGCTGTTCCGAAGTCTGAGGAGGTGAGAAGACAGTGTTTTTTCTTAAGTTCAGACCAGTGGGGATCGGATTGGGGATAGATACTGAGCCAGTAAGTTCCACGGTCGATCCAATTGCCATTGGTAAAGTCGGGAGGGGATATAAATGCCATTTTTAAAATGAGGAAGGTTGTTCCGAGATCGTGTTTCAAAATATTACCCGAGAAGAAAACGATAGAATAAGGTTAAAAATGGGAGGACAAGACGAGGAGAAAAATCGAAACATAAAAGATAAAAGAGAAGAAAAAAAAAATGAAGACGAAAAAAATTGCTTTTTGAAGATTTGAACTGCATATATTTAAACGGGATAATGTCGCAACCGCGGGCATCAACATCGACAGGCGTGACGACATCGCTGGCGAGGAGGAGAAGATTTATGAAGCCGACAGAGGTGAAACAGCCGCCAGTGAGTTTTATGAATCCGACAGGCAGGGGAGAGCGAGCCTTACCAATGACGATACCACAACCGGCGGCGACGAGTTCGGTGAGGGTAGAAACTGCACCGAACGAGGCTGGAGAGAAGAAGATATCGAGGAGAGAGATACAGGCGCTATTATCGAGGGCACAGGAGGCGGAGGAGGCTTTACCGACACTTATTATTTCAAATGCGTTGACGACACTTTTTAGCGAAGAGGAGTTGAGGAATCAAAGTGTGGTTGAGATAACGTCATCAAATGTGTCTGGGATGGGGACAGTTAACGATACGAGAATGGGAGTGGTTGATGATTCATTGATTTGTTCAACATGTAAGAAGGATAACATTGAGTGTCCGGGACATCTTGGAAGAATTGTATTGGCCCAACCGATATATCATCCATTATATTTGAGGACGATTATTCAGATATTGAAATGTGTGTGTAACTCATGTGGAGGGCTTTTAATGTCGGAGGAGGCGATGAAGGAAAAGGGGATATTAAGAGTAACTGAGCCGAGTATTAGACTTCTTGTGTTAGAGAAGGAGTGTGAAGGATTGCCATGTCGGAGAGGACCCGAACCGGGGACAATACGGTGTCTTCCGAATCCGGAATATCTACCGGCAAGAATAAAAGAGACGAAACAGATAGTATATCGAGTGAAAGTAAAAGGAGGAGAGGTGATAGAGGCGGTGAAGCCAATAACAGAAGTGGAGAATATTTTAAATTCGATAAGTGAGAAGGATGCGAAACTGATGGGATTTAATTATGGGGCTCATCCGAAGAGGATGATTTTAAGGTCTCTACCGGTGATACCACCGATAGCGAGGCCGCCACAAGTTCGAGATGGAGTTTTATGGCCCAATCCCATTACAGATCTATATATAAAGATAGTTGCATTGAATGAGGAATTGAAGAAAGAGAGAGAGGAAAAGAAGAGAAGCGAGTTGTTTTCGAGTCTCTACTTTCATATTGAGCACTTGATGGATAATACTGACGGTAAGTATGTTCCACATCAGAATCGAGTGTTTGAGTCATTTAAACAGCTTACTCAGGGAAAGGAGGGGGTCATTCGAGCTCTGATGATGGGTAAGCGTGTCAACTATGCGGCAAGGTCAGTGATATCACCAGATCCCAGTCTCAAGTTTGGTCAGATACGAGTTCCCAGGGTGATAGCGAGTTATCTGACAGTTCCGGTAACGATCAATCAGTATAATCTTGAAGCGATGACGAAACTCTTACGAGGAGATGAAAAGAAGAAGACCTCATATATTACACATATAACACCTTCAGGGGGTACTTTCAAGGGTCGGAGAATTCAGGTTAATGAGACACATCGGAAGTCATATCAACTTCAAATTGGAGATAAGGTTGATCGCTGGCTTCAGAATGGAGACTATCTTTTGTTTAATCGTCAGCCGACTCTGCATAAATATGGAATGATGGGATATGAAGTTGTTCTTGGAGATGAGCTCACCTATGGTCTTCATTTAAGTTACACGACACCGTTAAATGCGGACTTTGATGGAGATGAAGGGCAGGGTCATGCTCCTCAGTTGTTGGATGCGTTAGCGGAGGCGATGACGATCATGAACGTCAAACAATGTATCATGAATCATCAGACGAATCGTCCGATAATGGGAGCCGTTTATGACACATTGTCGGGAGCTTATCTGCTTACTCAACCGGATACCATGGTTGATTGGGATGACTTTAACGATTGTCTTACTCTTATTACGGCGCAAGACTCTCTTCCGACTCTTAACGAGCGACTGGAGAAGTATGGTGTGAATCCTCTGTCTGGGAGAGCTCTTTTCAGTGCACTTCTTCCCCCGACCTTTAACTATGATAAAGGTGATGTCATTATTCGAGAGGGCATTTTAATTCAAGGGGCCATTACACGACAACACATTGGCACATCACATAACTCGATTATTCAGGTTATGTGGAAGGATCCAGCCTATGGAGTTCATCGGATTGTTGACTTTTTAACGGATCTTCCATGGGTTATCAATAGGTGGTTGTCGTCAAATCCTATCAGTGTTGGTCTGAAAGACTGTCTTCCCAACATTGATCCGAAGGTCCATGAGGAGCTAGTTCGGAAAGAGATTGCAGATGTTCAACTTAAAGTGGCAAGTTTGGGGGCGAGACCCGTCGATCCAGTGGAGGCTGAATATTATGAGAAACAAATCGTTGAATATGTTGACATTGCGAAGAGAGCTGGAGACCGGATTGCGACACAAAACCTGGCTCCGGATAACGCCTTCCGAATTATGGCCAAGTCCGGGGCCAAAGGTACCGAGTTTCACATTGCTCAGATGATCGGATTTGTTGGACAACAGTTCGTCCAAGGACGACGGATTAAACCGATGATGACACAGGGGACTCGGTGTTCTCCGTATTTTCCCAAAGATGATGCGAGTATCGAAGCCTATGGTTTCTGTAAACACTCTTTTCTTCAGGGGCTGACACCAGCTGAACTCTTCTTTCACCAGTACGCAACTCGTGAAAACCTAATGGATACAGCAACTCGAACAGCCGACTCCGGTAGTAGTCATCATCGTATTGTCAAAGCCCTTGAAGATGTTAAAGTTGCCTATGATGGCAGTGTTCGAAACTCAACCGGAGCCATTGTTCAATTAATCTATGGTGATGACGGCATGGACGCCGCCGAACTTCAAATGATACGTGGACGTACCGGTGAGTATGCATTCTTTATTGATGTTAAAGCCGTGGCGTTACAACTTAATAGTCGCTATGGATACTAATTTTGCTGGGAAGCTCATAAACTTAAAAGAAAAAATACATAGATGTTATATTTATAACATCTATGCTCCGAAACAGTCTAAGTAGTTCAACGTAAATTAATTCTTTTTCGAAGTCTTCCAAACGTCATAAATATCATAAAGATAAGACAGTTCGAAATCGAACCTATCAAGATACTCGGAACGCCGTATGTCCTCCCGTTATTTCTCCAGATCTCATTTCTTCAGAATCCTGTGTTATGAATGATGGAATGGTTCATCAATTGGAAACTCTCTGGAAGTCCGTCTTTCCAGATACGATGTTACTTCTTGGATCTTCCTCCGGAAATAATGGAATCAACTTCTTAACTCACTCGCTGGGATCTAACATGCTTCTTCAGATGAATGGACTTACATCATCATCATCTCTTCTGGCGAAAAATGCATTCTATTCCGTTGAATGTTATCACGGAAAGTATATTAATCTTTATGAAATTAAACTTCCAGACATTCCGGGTAGGAATGGAGAACTCTCGACTGTTCAACTCTATATTAACACTCTAGCGGAACAAAGTCTCGATGTCGCCGGAAACTCCCCTTCCTGGTCCGGACTCTTCTTAACGGTTTCTTTGTTTCGACCATTTCTTCATCAAAGGTGGGTCTCGATTCTTTTGAATTTTCCCATTGAACTCTTCGAGCTTTACGTCGAACTCAGGCGGAAATTTCCCGCCGTTCTATGTGATATTATTTCTCCGATTCGAGTCCTGTTGAAATACAAAGGGTGAACTCGGAGTTTTTTTCCTATTTCGGCGAAAGAGAAGAGTTAAAGAGGATACTGAAAGATACCTCCCGTGGGAGTAAAGAGAGTTAAAGATGTGGGATGAATACTAAGGTCGAAAAACTTTTCTTTCTGGAAGATCGACTCGAGAATTTTTGGAAGACGTTCAAAGGGAAGTTTCAATTCGTAGACACTAACATCCGTATCTTCCTCATCGATCGAAACAATAAGATATAAGTCGAGGTCTGAACTTCCAAGAAGCCATTTGGCTTCTTGCCGTGGAATCTGTCGAATCGCAACGGAATAATTTATTCCATTGTTTAATTCCTTATTGTTTCCAGATAAAAGAAGAAGAGGTCGATGTTGAGTTGTGGCTAGAGTAGCTTCATCTAATAAAATTTCCTTCATCGCACTCATAATACGTTCGACGATCAACTGATATCTTAACTCAGAAGGCAAATGAGATAGATATGACGATTTGCTTTGTTCTTTTGAAACGTGAAAGCGAGACGACATGTTTTCTTCTATTTAATTTACTTTAGGGAAAGGGAAAGAAAAATAAAAGTAAATTAAATAGAAGAGAAACCGCAACCAATTTAATCTGGAGTTGATTTTGGAAAGAAAGTGTGACAACGAGGTTGGATCTATATGTATACATATCTTTCTCAATATCCTGGGAGATTTAAATGTCCGATGTCGACCTTCAACGAAGTTTCTCTCAGAGGAACCTTAAGGATAAGAAGATAACAGAGACACTGACATATTAAGTCCGTTGTTTTCGATTGAGATATTTTCTAAAATTGATTCTCAGAATCTTTGTTTGAGAAAATAAACCTAAAATAATACGATGTCCCAATTTCTTTTTTGAGATCGCGGGAATAACGAAGCAATTGGAATCTCATATGAATGTTATAAAGAATTGTTCATGTTGGGAGGAGAGATTGAAGAAGTTTGAATATTGCAAAGAGAATGTGGAAGAGGTTCAAGTGATACATTTCATCTTTTCTTTGAGACTTTTCTCAAAGAAAAGAATTCTAAATAGATATCTGGTTATTAAAACTGGACAATTTGTCGGATATCGAGACGGAAAGCGAAATCGAGAGGGAGGAGGAGGAGGAGCTTTGTCATCTTTTTGAATTTAAACAGGAACTGAAGTTTAAACTGGAGAGTGAGCTTGGGTTTCTGAAAGCATATTGGAACTGTTATCCAATTTTAGTTCGTTTGAATCGAAGGTTTCCATATTTTGAGGAAGATATAAGGGAGACGGAGGAGTATCTGAACTATCTTTCTCAAGATGAGGACGATGCTTTTCCCTACGTGATAGGAATGCTAACAATTCTTTACGAGCGATTGATTGATTATAGACGAGAATGTGAGATCTATTGTCAGTCTCTTCGAAAGATTCAGCGGTATTATCGGAAGTGGTACTATGCTCCAGGAAGAAAGGGGTATCAGAAGGCATATCTCCATTTTAATGGGCGAGGTTGAGAAGGAAACTAATATTAGGAAGAAGGAGAGAGTGACTAACTTAAACGTTGACGGAGGATTTGAGAAATCATGTCTTGATATTGTAGAAGTTGGTCCGTGGACAATTGTTGTAACTGTTGATAAGTCAATGGGGAAACCGTCTGAAAAGTTGGGGTTATGCGGGAAATTGGACGTCGAAGGGGAGGGAGGGGGCTTTCTTGGCGAAAGAGGGGGAGACGACCAGGGGGTTGACGTGGGATGTCTCGACGGAAGAGACGAGCACGATCCTCGATTTCTTTAATTTGATGTTCGGAGACGCGACAGGTACCAAAGGGACCTTCGATGACCTGATGATAGGTGGAGCGGAACCAGTCAGCGAGTTCAACGACATCAAAACAGATAATTTTATTTCCGATACGGAGGGAGACACGTCGCTCAGGGGGGATTTTTTCTTCGACTTCGTCGGGAGTCAGACTGAGTTCGAGAAAGGAGAATCCCTCGGTACAAGAGGAAGATGGGACGATAGAACAGGGGGGAAGATCCATTGAAAGACGGCTGCGTTGGTTATCTGTTCCATCCCAAGAGTATGGATTGTCAGGGAGGGTATAACGAGACATTTTAAGAAGAGAGGGAAAATATTTTTGACGACGGAAATGGGAGAGAGGGGGAGTTCAGATATCAGGAGGAGTTTCTGCTGGTATCTGACAATTTACTGGATATAACGGAGATGTTCAATATCGAAGGGAGGAGACATGCCAAGGACTTGGAAGTAGCGGTGGGCGGAACTTGCGAGATAGTTACTACTAAGACGGATACAGGAGTTAGTGTTTGTTGTATTTTCACCTTGTTTAATGAGATTCAGGCGGTCGGAAATGGTGAGGCCTTGAGCTGGATCGGAGGTTGGTTGATAGATACCGTTATTATAACGGAGGAGAGGGAGATTGAGAATGAGAGTGCCGATGGTTCCGAGAGAGGAACAGAGATGTTCAAAGGAAGAGAGGGCCTGAGTGACGAGAGTGTCGACTTCGAGTTGGTTATCAACGTGGGCCTCTGAAATGGGATAGGGGCCGATACCGGTCCATCCGCGCATATACATAGAGAGTTCGAAGAACTTGATCATAACATGACGTATTTGGGCTTTAACATGGTCATCGGACTGATGGTAGAGAGTGAAGAGCTCTCGAACCTTAGTGGCAGATTCATCTTGGAAGATTTCAATTTCAATGAGGATGTTATGAAGACGACGACGGTCTTGATAGGCTTCGGGGGGTTCTCCTGGATAGGTGATTTGGGTTAGAAGCTTAAGTTTGCGAATGGCGAGAGACTCAAATGTTTCTCCAGTATGAGGATGATGACGGTAGAACGGATTAAGAAAGTTGCGATTATACGTCAAATGAGAGGCGAGTTCACTATATCGCATGACAATAAGACCACGAGGGTCAGCGCGGGATCCAAAAGAGAGGAGAAGGTCTTCATGGAGGGAGTCAATCGGTTCAAATGAAAATGGTGTTTCACGGTTAGCAGCGGGAGAGGGGCGTCCATGATAGAAGGTGTTGGACAGATAGGCGAGTTGAAGGAGTTCGTAGGGACTTGCCGTGCGAAAGTCATCATAGGTGTAGCCTTCATGAAGGGCCATGGTACGGAGGTCTGATTCGGAATAGAGACAGGCTGGAAGAAGGGGATTGAAGTTAGAAAGAAGAGAGAGACCTCCTCTTTTCAGGAGTTGTTCTCGAAGTTGAGGATCAGAGGGGACATAGGGTTGCTGGGAAAGAAGAGTGTACTCCAGAAGAGGGTCGGAGGCGGAGGAAAGGTCAATCTTATAGTTGACGGCGGCGAGGACGATGGCTTCTTGGGGAGTGAGGGGTTGGACTCGCTTCCACCGTTGGACGGAGTCACGGAGTTCGGCGTGAGCCGAGGAAAGACTTTCTGTTGAAAATGTTCCTGGGGTCCGTGAAGGAGGGAGTTCGAGGGAGAAGGTTACACTTCCTGGGGTAGAGGAGATTCCGAGTTCAAGAAGAGTGTTGACGAGTTGAGATTTGGAGACATGGGAAAGTCGAGTGATAATTTTTTGAGAGAGGTCCAGAGTCGAGGAGAGGAGAAGACGGACACGAAGGGCGAGATCATCGAGAGTGGTTTGACGGGAGGTTCGGAGGGAATAGAATTTGCACAACTTATATAACATACACGCATTATAGGAGTGTTTATGGGAGGGAGTCGCGAGACCGACCGGAAAGGAGGGAGAGGAGGGAAGAGGAGCTGAAGATGGATCGCCCATGAAACGTTGGATAAAGTAAAATGCATCTAAGAGAGCGTCAAGATCTGAGGAGTCCCAGTTGGGATTAATGAACTGAGAGAGACGCGAAACAAGATGAGAGTTGGTAGAGATATTGGAAGAAAAGATGGGGGAGATACAATAGACGGGATGTGTATAGATGGTAGAAATGAGCTCTGAAATATAGGACTCACGAGAAAGGAGATCTTGAGAGAAGGGGATTCCGTGACACTGACATATTTCCGTAATAACGACAAGAGGTGTGGAATCGTTTAGAGATCCTGTAATCGACAATCGGGAAAGTGTGATTGTATCCATCGATCCTTTTTTTTTTCTCGGAAGAGAAAAAAAGGAAAACGTTTCAACTTTTCATGCTTTCCTGATTTTCATTTGGTGTCATCTTGTTTTTCTCCTTCAACGAAATTAAAGACGTGCGAACTTCCTGGGCCATTTCATCTAAACTGGTGTAGTGGTTGGTTCGAATGTTAAAGTGACGACAGAGTCGATAGAGAATACAGGGACTGAGAGAAGTTGGATGTTGAGGAGTGGGAGAACCGGCGAGAAAGTCTGGGGGAGGAAGAGGAAGAGAAGGTGTCATATAGTTTAAGAGAGTGTTAAAGGCTTCGAGGAGTTTTGACCGTTGCCAGGAACAGTGAGGGTTGACAAAGCGAGCAATCTTTGGGTAGTTTTCCGGGGACTCTCCAGAGATTTTAATGGGAGGCTGTTGTTTCAGAGTTTCAATCAGAAGAAGAGTGTATCTGCCATTATCATGGGAAAGAAGGTCAGAGTTATACGAGATGCCGTGAGCGTCGGCGATTTCTTTTAGAACAAGAAGAGGAGTTTCAAAGATGTTGATCTCTCCCGTAATTCGAAAGCGTGATAATTCCATTTTAAACGAAAGATATAAGTGGAAAAAGTTTTCCAGGTTTCAAAGAATCGGAAATTCCCTTAAACTCTTCGGAAAGATTTTAAAATCTTATCTATTTTAAATCGACGAAAGATGGCTGAAACTCCATATTTTCGAACGATTCCGGATTTACCAAGTCTTTCTCCCGTTGATGAACCGACGTTTAATTTTCGACCCTATGATATTTTTTGTCTTGAACTTAAACTTTGTCTCTATCTTCGAACTCTGAATAAGGCGTACTTTCCTCGATTTACCAGTCGAAGACGCGGAAATAAGATGCAGATTTTCGTTGAGGTTGTCGATGGTACCTCGATTGTTGAAGTTCCTCATCTTCAAAAGGCCGTTGATAATGCCATCTCCCAATATCCTGGAATGTGTCCTCTCTTTTCGGCAACGGAGTCTTCCTATCCGTCAAGCTGGATTCGAGCGATTCTTCCCTATTTGGTCGTGCCGGAGTTTCTAAATCCCTTTATTGCGGAAGGGACACTTTTTGTGTCTCTGGATCCTTTCAGTGACTACATGTCAACTTATAATAATCTTCTTCGGAGTCTCACCTCTCAGATGGAAAACCTCTATTCAGCGGGGACGGTCGTGTGTACTCGTTCCTTCGCTCAGAAGTGGAGACTTCTACCGCTTTCCACTCTTTTTTCCGAGGGATCTTTGAAGAGTATCCTTCTTCTTGGGAAGGATTTTGTGTCCATTCCAGAACAGACGGATGATCCTCTTTGGGAAACACCGGGAATTCTTTCGGAGTGGAGTGAGACGTTTGCGACGAATCGAAGTGGAGGAAGTTCTCGACGGGAAACGGAGTGGTCAGTATCTCAATTGGGACAGTTCTTTCCAACAATTTCACCTCGACAGTCTTGTTATAGCGGCGTAAAAAGTAATTTTCTGATTTCGACAGTTCAGACCTACCCCACACTTGGATCTCTGACTAACTATGAAATGGGAGGAACTCCTCCGACTTCGATAAGGCCCCTTCTGTCCCCGCCGTCTCCTCAAGAGATTCTTGATTTAACTCTCTCAAGAAGAAGTTCTGCAAGTATGGCAAGTTCCGTCTTAGAAAAGGCTGACGTAACTCAACAAATTTCGGCTGAGACTCTTGGTACTATGAGTGACCTCTTTGGACTTTATATGGCATCGTGGCAGGATGGACGATTTGCTCCCGATCGGACGGCCTTTCTTCTGTCTCGTCTTCATAATGAACCTCTCTTTCTGCCTTTTGGGAATAACTTTTTAACTCGGCATTTTGTTACTCGGGCTCTGTTGTATCATCCAAAGTTTCGGATTCCAACGTTCTATGGAGAACAGCTGATTCTTCCAGCGGAGACTTTAAATGAGGTGGAGGAGGTTGTCTCACTTCTTGAATCTCAAGCTCTTTCCGCGGAGGGGAGAGTTTTTACAATTTCTTTTTCGGCAGGCGATCTTGACGAGGCGGAAAGACAGTTCCGACGATATGAGAAAGTGGCTCAACAGCTCTGGTCCCCCGTTGAATGTGTTCTCTATCGAATTGATGATCCGATAAGTCCATATCAGATGTCATGTCTCGTTTCTCTTGATGTTGATCTTCTCGAGGCCCCCGGACTTCTACAGTTTGCCATTTCAAAGCAGGAAGTTTCTCCATAAGATTAGGTCTCTATCGGAGATTGTATCGAAGATGTTTCACCAAGAAGAAAAAATATGCATAGAGAAAAAGAACGGGAAAGAAAAGAATGTCATTATTTCCGTGGGTGACAGATCCTCTCCGATTTCAGAAAGAGGTTTCCCGCCTTCGACACACGGTTATTCATAAATTTCCTCTTGGAAATGGTCGCGTGTCATATTTGTCCACCTGGGATCCGATTTTCTATGAGGTTCTTCCAACGATTGGTTATCTTCCCTTAACTTTGACTCTGAAATATCCCTCTTCGTCTGAGTTGACACAGAAGTCTTTCGATCTTTCCATTCGAGATGAGACTCTCAATGGAATACGGTCGATACTACAAGCTCTTATTCCTCGAGTAACTGGAATTCAAGTTTCCTCGATATCTGTAACTTTCTATCGAATTAACGACGATCGCTTTGCTGTCTTTTCTCCTTTTACCTCCTTAACGAATTCTGTTTCAGAGGTTCCCATCTATTTTGCTCCGGTAGATCTACCTTACGTGATGAATATTTGTAATCCTCAACGTTTTGTCGGATATGAACGTCTTTCTCCGACACTTCAGTTAGACATTTCCGAGTCTCTGTTGGGTTATATTCTTAACTTTATCGGAGATCATCCACCAGTCAAAGTTTACTATGGAGTGTACCTTCTTAAACAGTATGATCCTCAACACACTCCGGATGGTACTTCTCGTTTGGATTCATTTGGAGGTCCTCTGGGACAGTATGTCTATTTCAAAGATCATGTTGAAATGCTTCAGACTCGATTGAAGTATGATGGTTACTTTGCACTTTCTATTCCCCAAATTTCTCCAGATGACTATGAACTTTATCTTGAACTGGCAGATATGTGGTCAACACAATATGTCGGTACCTATGCTCTTGAACTTCTTGATAGTGAAGATACAGTTTCACCGAGGAAGGTTCTCGTGTTAAGAAATAATACTCCGTATAAGTCGGAGTGGTTTCAGAAGAGTTTAATCGAGATCCGGCAAGATCTTCTTCCATCGGTGATTGTTTCTGGTCCCTGGATTGATGTTGTTACGCCGACACCGTTAAATCGAGTTCGTATGATATATGCAGGACTTCGGGCTCTTGCTCAGGTTGCCATCAGTGATCCATTTCTCTTTCTCTACTTTCCCGATTTTCAGATTGGCGATGATTTGGCCGTCACGGCGCGTTTTGCTCAACTGGACGAAGTTGAGCAGTTTCGAGAGACTTTTCTATTCTATTTACGTCAAAGTGATAATTGGACCGTTTTTCTCGGTCCCGATCTGGCCACATGTCTTGGAATTCGGGCCAAAGTGACCGGACATCCGTTCATCATCTCCTATCGAGACACTTACTATGTGGTTGTGGATTCCTCTTCTCTGGAACGACCTCTTGTTGATAGGGAAGACATTGTTAATCTAGCTCGGCAACTCGTCGAGGCATATTCTACCATTGTTTCCGAGGAGATGAACGATCCCGTCAAAGTTATTTCTCTGATATCACAGAGAACACACATTAACCCATTTTTCTTTTGGAGCGGATTGGCGACTGTGGGACCTCTTCCGGGTCTCTTTGATGAGCTTCCGGCTCCATCTGTTCCACCTTGTGATGGAACTTTGTCTTTCACTTCCGTCGAGGATCTAACATATGTGCAAGTTCACTTTACAACAAAAGATGGTGTAGAGACGGTTTCAGATCTTGCGGTGATTCCAACGAAAGACTTTTCCCCGAAAGAAGTTGAAGATGCCTGGAAGAGTGGATCTCTTTTATCTAATTGGTGTCGAGTTCGCTGTTTTCTTCGAGGAAAGATGAGTCTTCGTCTTCTTCCGTTAAGGTAAACTTCTCGTTCTCTTTATCTTTTGTTTTCCGAAACTGGAAGACAAAAGATCTAGATAAAACAGAGAGAAAGAGTTCCCACACCACAGACCTGAGATGGAAGAGTAAAGGTTATTTTGAAGATTCCATCATCGACATGTGAGACGGATGGAGTTAAATTCGTCAGATGAACTCCATTATGAAAGACAATGGTCGCCGTAACAGCTTTGACAGGACGAGACATAGACTTAACGTCAATCGTCACCTCATTTGTTCCATTTCCTTCGTTGAAAAAGGAGGTAAGAGTTCTTCCAATCGATGGATCAAGCATCATTATTGTATAGTTTGGAACATCCGTTGGAAAGTTTGCCGAGGCCATATTAAGATCAAAATAAACCAACTCATATATCAACTGATATACGATAACTGTTTCTCCTTTGGGACCTGTGGGTCCGGTCGGTCCCATTGGCCCTCGATGTCCAACTTCTCCTCGAGGTCCCGTCGGTCCTGTTGGTCCTGTTGCACCGGTATCTCCAGAATGTCCTCGTGGTCCATGAGGACCGACTGGCCCCGGAATCCCAGGTTCTCCGGGAGGTCCAGGGGGACCTGTTGGCCCTCTCTCTCCTGGTTCTCCTCGGGGTCCTGTCGGTCCGATATCTCCCGGAGAACCACGAGAACCTTTCGGTCCTTCGGGTCCTGTTGGACCGGGAGGACCTGTTGGTCCTGGAAGTCCGGGTTTTCCTTCGGGGCCGGTTGGTCCCTTGTCTCCCGGATAACCTCGGGGTCCTCGAGGTCCTGTTGGTCCGATTTCTCCGGGAGATCCTGGAGGACCAATCGGTCCAGCCGGACCAGGAGGACCTTGTTTTCCTCGTGGTCCTGTTGGTCCAACTTCTCCTTGAAATCCGCGAGGTCCTTGCTTTCCAGGAAATCCTTGAGGTCCTTGAGGTCCTGTCGGTCCTGTTGGACCGGTATCTCCTTGAGGTCCTGGATCTCCCTTGACTCCTCGAGGACCAATCGACCCAGCTGGACCTGGAGGTCCTTGTTCTCCTCGGGGACCTGGAGGTCCTCTCTCTCCGGGAGGTCCTTGAGGTCCCCGTTCTCCAGGTCTTCCGGGAGGTCCCCTCTCTCCTGGAGGTCCCTGAGGTCCTTGTTCTCCAGGTTCTCCGGGAGGTCCTCTTTCTCCAGGCTCTCCTCGAGGTCCAGTTGGCCCTGTCATTCCGACATTTTCAACTTCCGCAGAACGTGCCTGTCCCTGGGAGAATGGAAGAGATTGTTGTGTTGAAATTGAAGAAGCATCCGGTCCCTGTTTAACAAAAGACGGTTGAGAAAAAGGAAAAGGTTGTGAAGAAAGATGAGGAGGTTGTGAAGGAAAAGACGGTTGTGAAGAAATAGGAGGAGGTTGTGAAGAAATAGGAGGAGGTTGTGAAGAAATAGGAGGAGGTTGTGAAGAAATAGGAGGAGGTTGTGAAGAAAGATGAGGAGGATGTGAAGAAAGATGAGGAGGATGTGAAGAAAGATGAGGAGGATGTGAAGAAAGATGAGGAGGATGTGAAGAAAGATGAGGAGGATGTGAAGAAAGATGAGGAGGATGTGAAGAAAGATGAGGAGGATGTGAAGAAAGATGAGGAGGACGTGAAGAAAGATGAGGAGGTTGTGAAGAAAGATGAGGAGGTTGTGAAGGAAAAGACGGGGATGAAGAAGATATCGGTCGATTCGGATTCGAGAGTTGAGAAAGACCTGACTGTTTCGGGGTTAATTTCGGAGAAGAGAGTGATGAGAGAAGGGCTTGACGTTGTTGACACTGTGAACAGACACAGATACCATCTTTGAAGATATTATGAAGAGATTCAACACTGATAGTTTCCATATCAAAGGAAGAAGCAGAGCCATCTTTGCGATTTAAAGGAACCTCTTTTGGTGGATGGGAGGAGGTTTTCTGAAAAGAGGCTGAAGTGTCACGACTGATATCTCGAAGTTCCGATGTGATAGTTTGATCAGTAAGGGGACTTGAACCCTCACCTACCGTGGAAAAATCTTTCGACGCCATTTAATATAAGAAAAAGAAAGATAACTTTAAATCTTTCCTTAAGTTGAAGCATCTCATTTAAGGAAAGATTAACTCGAACTTGAAAATAGACATCGAAGTTAAAGAAATGATCTTTTATATATGAGTATTTGAATATGATAGGAATATCTTGTTACTGGAAAGATAGACATGAGTTCAATGAACTCAAGTTCGGACGAGACTTCCAAAAAGGGAAAAGACTCGACTGTTCGTCACTATAATCCTCATATTCTCTATGTCGAGTCTGGAATTGCCAATCCGGATCAACTCGTATCGGCGATTAAACAGGCCATCTCCGAGACATCCAAAAAACTTAACCGTCCCATTGATACCAAGTTTAAAGTGAATTTGGTCATGGATCGCACGGGTAAAAAGTATGGCTATGGCTATATATGGTTTACGAATCCAGAGGTGTGTTATATGTTGACTGGTAAGAATCCGGATGGTTCGGAGCGTTTTGAATATCAAGATGATCCGAACTGGATTCCTCCTGCGGAGCCAAAACCTGTTTTTTTCGTGAACTTTGAGATTCCCTATAGTGGTCGCTCCTGGGCTGACATCGCTGAGGAGGAAGAAGAGATTGAAAAGGCTTACACATGTCCTAAAATTAAAGTTCCTCTTCCTCCTCTCATGACACTTCCTGAATATGAGTACACTCCAGAACAAAAAAGTGATCCTTCCGTTGTGGGTTCCAAGGGGCGTTTTATTGTTTCGCCAGCTTATGTTGGAGAACTTGACAGTAAATATTGTCCAAATATTCTTTGTGGAAGAAACATTCCTTCATGGGTCTCAGAGATAGATCTGAAAGATATTTTTCGACCATATGCGTCAAATCCCACTTCCCAGGTTCGGAGAAAAGTTAATGGAGTTAATATTCTTGATACCTATCCTTTCGTTATGATTAATGATAAACGTGTTGCCTTTATAACGTTTGATCCGAAAACTCATGACGCGGAATTTGCACTTCTCATGTGTCGCAAAGTCGATTTTGAGAAAAACGATGAGAAATACATCGTCGTCTTTAATCATAGTTACCGTTCTTCCTCTTAGAAATTCTTCTTTTTCTTCAAAAAAATGATATAACTTAAGTTTTCTTTGTTTGAAGAACAAACAACGATATATTTTTTCAAAGAAATGGTAATGAATTTTCGTTCGGGGAATGCGCCTCTTCCGATTCAGCCGTCATCTCTTTCTCCTGGCAAGGAACTATTTGAGGGTTCTCTGGAGGACTGGTGTAATCGGGTGAAATTGCAGGGCTCCTGGGACAAACTTGTTGGAAATTATTCTGAGACGGAATTTCGGGATTACAACTGGTATATGAAAACAATCGAGATTTCGAACCAGTTTTGGAATTATGACAATGACATAAGGGATCCTTCTATCTCGAATATCTGTCGTCCCTGGAATTTTTCCGTTGTCCCGTTACCTCTCTCTGAGCTTAGTCGTATCTAAATGAGGTCGATGTCCGTTTTTCGAAGAAAGTTTCCTCAATCAACAGGTTTTCCAAGAAATTCTTCTTTGACTTTCCTCCGGGAAAGTCAAAGAAAGGTTCCTCAACCGAAATATGAAATGTATCGAGGAGAAAACATACTTCGACATGGAAAAATTCTCCCTGAGAATTTCGGCGAAAACCCCCTTTAAGATTTGCAAAAATCGCAAATTTCGCCCCCTGTTTCAGGATTAATTCATCCTGTAAAATTCTTAGTTTGTAACAAATGTGGGTAGATATTCACGCCAAAAAAAATTAAGGAGAAGATCGAATTTTCCAAAGATTCGACGCGAAGATTGCGATCCAAGATTTTTAATTAGACAGGGGATAATGTCCTCTGTCTAATTATTTTTTCCCTCTTGAAACGTCTTTAACCGAAAACGTATATCAGAAAAACTGGTTAAATCACTTCAAGTTTCAGGATATTTTCTTCTTCTCCATGTTATAGGAAAGTTAACTTTGTTGGAATTTTTTCTTCGAATGATTGGGAATCAGCATAAATATTGGAGAGACGTCTGGAAAGGGGAGAAATTGTCATCTTCAAGTTAATAGTATACAATCCACGTTTGGTCCCATGATTTAAGACGGATGTTCTTCTTTCCATCGAGCATGATATGACTGTAACCTTCAATGGTGTCACCTGGAGCGGCTGAAATTTTATGTGATATCATTGGTCGGAGGGCACGTATTTCAATCAGAGAGGAAGATGTTTGATTGATCTGGGGATTAAATTTATGGGATATCTTTGGCAGAGTTATCGTAATGGGATAATCGGCCGTGATAAGTATGTCAGAATCGGAGTCTGTCAAAATGGTTGAGGTCGAGATTCCTTTGAGTGAAGAAGTTTTTGAGAGGGAAGCAACGGTATCAACATTAAAGTTGTTAGAAAAGACGGAGACACTTTCGTTATCCTTTTTCTCCCGACCGAGAGATATCCGACCTTTCCAGGAATCCGGAGGAGAGAAGATTCCATCATTTCCAGAGGCCGAGATATAACCGCCTTTACTTGAAACTAATTCAAAGGTACTATTTGGTGCTTCCGATGAGACCGAAATTGTATTTTGGCAGAAGATTGTGATGGCACTTGTCTGTTGGTGAACAATTCCTCGAAGAGAGGAGTATCCAGCATCCGAGATGTTAATAGTGTTATGAGTGAAGACGATACTTGATTGACGATGAGTAAAGCCCACCTCAATAAGAGAGAGGAGAGAGTTTCGAGTTCCAATAAGATTAATCTCTGAGCAACACACGGAAACCTTTGACTGTCCACCCAGAATTTGGAATGCAGTGACAGTATCTCCGGGGGAGGATCCTGAAATCGTAAAGGATGAGAAATTAAACTGGACGTTTGAGTTAACGATAGCGATTCCGATAACTCTCGACTTTTCAAATGGAGTGGAGACTTCAAAGTGGCACCGGTTAAACTTTATTCCCGAATAGGACTCAATGAACACGGGACCTCGAAGGGGAATAAAGGAGACATTTGACACTTCGACGGAAAGATTTTCGGAATGTTTGGGATTTGGAAGGAGGTTTCTTACAATAACACGTCCCTCACCAATAATCGTGACATTGGGGACGAGCTGAAGATCGTCATATTCTCCCCCGCGAAGGTAGACCGTGTCACCAGAACGAACCTCTTTCATGGCTCCCCGCAGAGTTTTAAATGGACTTCCTTCTCGTTGTCCCGTGGAGTCACTACCATAGGTTGGATCTACAATGACGATATTCTTTTGTCGAGACTCTCCATAGAGAGATCCGTGACCAACTTTTCCACTGCACACACAGATACCAGGAGGTCCTGGAGGACCCTGAGGTCCTGGAACTCCCGGATCACCTCGTTCACCTTTTGGTCCTGGAGGACCCGGGGGACCCGGAGGTCCTTGAGGACCTGGAGGACCTACGGGTCCTGGAAGTCCTCTTTCTCCTTTCTCTCCTGGAACTCCTTGAGGACCCCGAGGACCTTGAGGGCCGATCTCTCCTTGAAGACCTCGAGGGCCTGTTGGTCCGACTGGACCTGGAGGTCCTTGAGGTCCTGGAGGTCCTCTTTCTCCTCGAATTCCTTGGAGTCCTGGAGGTCCCGGATCACCCTTAGGTCCTCGAAGTCCTTGAGGTCCTGGGGGTCCGGGAGGTCCTTGAGGTCCGGGACAACCCTTCTCTCCTCGCAAACCTTGAGGTCCTTCGGGTCCTGGAGGTCCCACAACAACGCGGTAATAGAAGTTTTTGCATCCTGGACAGACGTCAAATGAATCTGATGTTGTTTGAGTCGAGGAAGGACAGGATGAGGTTGAGAAAGAATATCCTGATTCGGAGGAGGGATAGAAGCTCGACGAGGAGGTCGAGGAAGGACAGGATGAGGTTGAGAAAGAATATCCTGATTCGGAGGAGGGATAGAAGCTCGACGAGGAGGTCGAGGAAGGACAGGATGAGGTTGAGAAAGAATATCCTGATTCGGAGGAGGGATAGAAGCTCGACGAGGAGGTCGAGGAAGGACAGGATGAGGTTGAGAAAGAATATCCTGATTCGGAGGAGGGATAGAAGCTCGACGAGGGGGTCGAGGAGAGACATGAAGTCCCAGTCGACGTCGAAAAGGAAGAAGGACCGGAACTTGAGGAATTGGAGATGGAAGAGAAACGACAAGACGGGGACGATGAAGAATCGGCCCGAGTTGAAGAAGTATCATCAGACGATGTCGATGTATATGAAGACTCCTCGGAATAGGACCTGTCATGGGAAGAACTTAAACTTGTAGAGGAGGAGGATCTTCTT